>ERZ1643247.1377-NODE-1377-length-22610-cov-119.922678_pt1 | contig 22610 bp, 21 predicted proteins | sample MGYA00579264_ERZ1643247 | MGnify/ENA primary metagenome ERZ1643247 (study PRJEB29033, sample SAMEA4952262) | chicken gut metagenome | biome: Broiler Chicken; feature: Gastrointestinal Tract; material: Caecum | place: Ireland | collected 2018 | study: Broiler... | reverse complement strand
TCCGAAAACCGCCGTAAACCATCCAGAACCACCATAGCACTCTGCCGTAAAATCTGAAAGTTCACCAAGGAGTTCCTCTGCCGGGGAAAACCTTCTTCCTTCCTGCTCCTCTTTTTGAATAAACTGAAGGTATTTCTCCGGATCTGCTTTCAGAAGATCTTCCTCCTGTCCCAGTTTTCTGCAGAGTAGAAGAGAACCTTCCAGTTCTCTCATCTGATTTTCCAGAATTTCCTCCTGTTTTTTCAAAAGAAAGCCGGAATCTTCTTTTCCATCCAGAAGCAGGGAAATATTTTCTACAGAAAGATCTGTTTTTCGAAGAATGAGGATCCTCTTCAGTCTATCTACGTCTTCCTCTGTATAATTGCGGTAGCTGCTGCTTTCCTCTCTTGATGGTTTCAGCAGTCCTTTCTTCTCATAAAACCGGATATTGCCGGGAGAGATTCCTGCTTTCTTTGCCGCTTCTCCAATCTTCATAGCCTGTAACCTCCTGTCTCTGATCCTGGGTTTCTCTTCGCCGGTGTTTCCGGCCACAGTGCGGATCAGATCCTTTCTTTTACCTCTGCTATACACCTTCTACCAGGTGGAAGGTCAAGACTTTTTCTCTAAATCCTCAAAATTTTTTCTTCCCAGACGGACGTCCTCCATAAAATCCGTCATATGCTCCGGAAGGCTTTCAAAAAGATAACTGCCGCTTTTCTTCGTCTTTTCCAGATAATGGTTCCGGATCTCCTGGTTCATCATCTGGATCTCTTCCCGCAGGTTTCTGGCAGAAAGCCTTGCCGCTCCCTGCCCCATAATGATCACCTGTTCTAAAGCGTCAGAGGTGGCTACGGTTACATGATACTTCCTTCCGATCTCATGGACGGTCTTTTCAATATACTGATCAGCAGTTTCCGCTTCTTTTGTATAGACCACATAAATATTGTGATATTTCTGGACCTCCCCCTGGTTTCCTTCCACTTTATAAGCGTCAAAAACCAGGATCAAAGTGCATTTTTTGTAGCCCTGGTAATTGCAGAGCATGTCCATCAGTTTGTTTCTGGCTCCTTCAATATTCACTTTAGCCAGTTCCTGAAGGTCCTCCCAGGCAAAAATAATATTATATCCGTCTACCAGAAGGTATTCTTTCTCCGGCTCCTGCTTTTTATATCTTCTGGTCTTTTCCGGAGTTTTCTTTACTGCAAAGTCCTCTTCCTGATTATACCTTGGCCGCTTTATAGGGCCGTAAGTACGGACAAAAATCTCCTCCAGCTCCTGCTGGGTCAGACGGATCTCTTCAAAACTGGGAACCGGCGCCGACTGGGTCTCCATTTCCGGCTCCTCTTCCTTTCCGAATCCGGTATCAATATGGGCATACTCCTCTACCTGGTCCCATGGCACGTTAAAGCCTGCTCCGTGAGAGCAGAAAACAGAACCTGTGGGATTTTCCAGATCTCCTTCCGGATCATAAGCCGCCGCCTCTATGATCTCCTGACTGTTATGACAGGATTCATAACCTTTCAGGACAAAGGACAGATGGCCTCTTCCCCTGGTATAGGCTGTAACCTCTCTCTGATAATCCCGCATCTCGGATACCGGGGCGGTTCCTGTGAGAAAAGCATATTCTCCCTGGATATCCGGAGTGGAAAAAGTTCCGCTCATCCGCTGGATGTCGGCCATAGCCCTTCCCACTGTATCCTGGGGTACTTCCAGGGAATATTCGTATATCGGCTCCAGAAGGATACTTTCCGCTTTTCTCAGCCCCTGCCGCACTGCCCGGTAGGTTGCCTGACGGAAATCTCCCCCTTCTGTATGTTTCAGATGAGCCCTTCCAGCGATCAAAGTGATCTTCATATCTGTAATTTCAAATCCTGTAAGGACACCCAGATGATGTTTCTCCTCCAGATGGGTAAGGATCAGTCTCTGCCAGTTCCGGTCTAAAACGTCCTCGCTGCAGTCCGCGGCAAAAACCAGCCCTGCTCCTCTCTCTAAAGGCTCCAGCAAAAGGTGCACCTCCGCATAATGGCGGAGCGGCTCAAAATGTCCGATCCCTTCTACCGGTTCTTTAATAGTTTCTTTGTATACAATATTCCCGGAGCCAAATTCCACTTCTATGCCAAAACGCTCCAGGATCATCTGTTTCAGGATCTCAATCTGCACTTCCCCCATAACCTGAGCATGAATCTCTCCCAGCTGTTCATTCCAGAGGATCTGAAGTTCCGGAATCTCCTCCTCCAGCTGCCGTAATTTTATCAGCATTCCATGAACATCTGTGCCCTGGGGAAGCCGTATCTCATAGGTCAGCACCGGAGTCAGCACCGGAGGCGCAGAAGCCGGTTCTTCCCCAAGGCCTTCTCCCGACCAGGTTTTCGTAAGACCTGTAACTGCGCAGACACAACCGGCCCCGGCCTCTTCCACGGTCTGAAAACTCTGTCCGTCATAGATGCGGATCTGGTCCGCTTTTTCTTCCCATCCTTCTCCCACAAGAAGCTGTTTTACTTTCAGGCTTCCTCCGGTGATCTTCATGTGGGTCAGCCGGGTTCCTTTATCGTCTCTGGAAATCTTATAGACCTTGGCGCCGAAGGTTTCCGGATAAGAAGAACATTCCAGAAGCGCTTCCAGGCCCTCTAAAAATTCTGTGATCCCCTGGGATTTCAGGGCTGAGCCGAAAAAGCAGGGAAACAGCTCCCTGTTTTTTACCATATCCCTGAGTTTTTTCTGAGAAATATTTCCTGTCTCCAGATATTCTTCCAGAGCCGGCTCCCCGCACATGGCGGTCTCCTCCAGAAACTCTTCCCGTTCTCTGTCCTGGGAAAAATCTATACAATGTTCGTGAAGACGCTTCCTTAACTGGCCCAGTATTTTCTCCTTTTCTGTTCCCTCCTGATCCATTTTGTTTACAAAAAGTATCGTAGGGATATGATACTGATTTAAAAGCCTCCAGAGAGTCTCCACATGTCCCTGTACCCCGTCGGGGCCGCTGATGATCAGGATCCCGTAGTCCAGCACCTGAAGGGTACGCTCCATTTCCGCAGAAAAATCCACATGTCCCGGGGTATCCAACAAAGTGATCTCCTTATCCTTCAGATCAAAAACCGCCTGCTTTGAAAAAATAGTGATCCCTCTGGCCCGCTCCATTTCATTAGTATCCAAAAAGGCGTCCTGATGGTCCACTCTTCCCATCTTCCGGATGCTTCCCGTATGATACAAAAGGCTTTCCGCCAAAGTGGTCTTGCCTGCGTCCACATGGGCCAGAAGGCCGATATTGATATGCTTTGAAGGCTTTAAAACCTGGTTTTTCTGTCTATTTTCAGACGTATTTTCCATGAAAATACCCCTTTCTGTTCTATGATCGTGTAAATATAATCATAGCACAGAAAGGGGGATCTGTCGATAAAGGGTTCTTTCTCAACTGATTTCTTCCAGAAAGTGTTCCAGGATCTGGTTTTTCCTGTTTTTCTTCCACAGAGCATAGATATCCACAAATTCTTCTGGCCCTTCCAGGGGAATAAATTTCAGATTGTCTCCATTGGTGATCTTACTTGTAACAAAGGAAGGAAGGATTGAGATTCCTTCTTCCGCAGCAACCATCATCAATATACTTTCTATATCGTTGCTCTGAAACAGGATATTAGGCTGGCCGCCGGATTTCTGATACAGTTCCAGGAAATGAAGGTCCCCAAAAGAATTTCCGCCTTCTGAAAGAGTCATATAAATGATCGGTTCCTGTGCCAGTTCTTCTCTTCTCAGAACCTGGCGGCGTGCAAAGGGATGACTGTCATACAGCACTACAGTCAGCGGCGATCTTTCCACACAAATACAGTCTGTATCCCCATTTTTCACACTGTCCTCACTGTTCCATGTAAAGATAATGTCATAGTCTCCTTTCTGGAGTCCGTTCTCCAGGATGCCCGTATCCCAGCGATAGCAGGAAATCAGAATGTTAGGGTATTTATTGTGGAAACTTCGAAGCCGGTCTGAGAGGCTGCTTCTTTCATATCCCTTGATATACCCAATTTTCAGACTGCCCACCAGTCCCACGGAAGCTTCCCGGACCCGGTGTTCCGCCTATTCCACACGCTCCAGAACCGCTTTTGCCTCTCTGAGAAATACGCTGCCTTCCGGCGTCAGTCTCACAGGACGGGTATTCCGGTCAAACAGCTGAACTCCCAGATGGTTTTCCAGAGCGCGGATCTGCTGGGTAATGGCTGTCTGGGTAATATAATAGCGGCCGGCAGCTTTTGTAAAACTCTGGTACTCTGCCACCCCAATAAAATATCGAAGCTGATTCATATTCATAGTATAATTCTCCTGAAAAATTCTTCTGCTCCCAAAGCCCTGCCTTCTCATTTTAAAGTATGTTCCTTTAACTTTGGAAGCATATTATAAGTTTATCTTATATTATCATGGGATATTTGCAGTTGCAATGGGACTTTTTCCACTCTAACATAATTAACAGACAGGTTTTATCAACATTGCATTTTTTGCTGTAAGAAGAGGAGACATACTATGAAAATACTGATTTATGAAACACGGGAAGATGAGCTGGAGGCCCTGGCAAAACTTAACGTTCATTATATTTCTACCAGGACTATCGGATACAACCATATTGATATTGAACAGGCAGAAAAGCTGGGGATCCACGTATGCAATGCCAGCTACGCCCCCAATGGAGTTGCAGATTTTACCATTATGATGATGCTCATGTGCCTGAGGCAGTATAAACAGGCTCTCTGGAGGGGCCAGGTGAACGACTTCTCTCTGTCCGGATTAATGGGCCGTGAAATGAAAGACCTTACTGTGGGAGTTATGGGAACAGGCCGGATAGGAGCTCAGGTGATCCGGGAGCTTTCCGGCTTCGGCTGCAGGATCCTGGCCTATGATGTAAGAAAAAATTCTGCCGTCACCCCTCCCGCCATTTATGTGGATCTGGATACTCTTTACGCAGAGTCTGATATTATCACTCTGCATATGCCTCTCTTTGATTCCACTAAAGAAATCATCAACCGTGAAAGTATCGGGAAAATGAAGAAAGGCGTAGTGCTCATCAACTGTGCCAGAGGAGAAGAAAAGATCATCCATCAGGATCACAAGACCGACATTCTCGCTGACCGGAACTGGTTCTATCTTCACCAGTTCCGGAATGTGATCATGACGCAGCACATGGCATTTATCAGATGATCACCGCCGGGACCTGCGACACAGAGCTGACTTTCCAGAAACATTAAGCAGTATTCTGTTTAAAGAAACATTGAGCCGGGAATAAAAAACTCCCGGCTCGCTTTGTTTACCTCTTCTATATCTTATTTTCAGTCCTGCCCTGGATTTTATCGCTTATAGCGGCTGGATCAGCATATTTTATTTCCATTTGCCACCAGTTTGAATTTGCAGCCCAGAACTTCCGCGGCTCTTCTGCACATGATCATCCGTTTTAAAAAGATCTCAAAATAATCCATTACTGTACACATTTCGTCGTCCAGTTCCAGGTCCATCTGGATCACCCGTTTTTCCCGCTTTACTTCCAGAGTAGAAGTCAGCGCCGCATAATTTACCCGGTCATGGATATCAAAGTTTGCAATGGAAGAATTCTGCACCCGGTTCCGGCGGACATCTGTTTTATCCGCCAGGATCAGGGCGGCAGACACCACATCTACCGCAGTTCCCGTAGACTCATCATGATTGCCGATAGCAGTGGTCACTGTGAGCACATCTTCCAGAGGCATCCCCAGGTCCTTCAAAATCCCATAAGCCAGAAGGGCTCCTGTGTGGGCGTGGTCATGGCGGTTAATGCTGTTGCCGATATCATGCATATACCCCGCGATCTTGCTGAGACGGATTTCCTTTTCTTTGTATCCCAGGTCTTTCAGGATTTTTCCTGCTGTCTCCGCCACTTTGGCGGCATGTTTCCTAGAATGCTCTGTAAATCCCAGGACATTGAGCACCTGGTTTCCTCTCTCGATCAGTAAATTGATCTCTTCATTTTTCTTTATCTGTCTGTAGGTGACCTCACCTTTTTTCTCTTCTGCCATATACTCCAGCAGCTCCTTTTCTTATAGTCTCGTAATTGCGTCCATGGCAAGGGCCGAGCGCTCGCACTCTTCAGGGGAGAAAGTGACCTGCCAGCAGAGTGGACTGCCCTTCATATATTCAGAGGCGAAGCTGAGCCCATTGGTCCTTGCATCCAGCATAGGTCGGTCGATCTGATTAGTATCTCCGAGAAGAATGATCTTTGTGCCTTTTCCCGCCCTGGTAATGATCCCTTTCACCTGATTGGGGGTCATATTCTGAGCTTCGTCAATGATCAGATAAGTCTTTACAATAGAACGGCCCCGGATATAATTCAAAGCTTCTGTCTGGATCATCCCTCTCTCGAAAATCTCATCTATTTTTCCCTGAAGCTCCCTTTCATCCTTATATCGTTCCTCCTCATTGGAGTCGATCAGCTGTTCCAGATTGTCGATAATCGGCCGCATAAGGGGAGAGATCTTTTCCTGTTCATCCCCCGGGAGAAAGCCGATATCCGAATCAAACTGGGCATTGGGCCTGGAGATCAGGATCCTCCTGTATTCTCCTGTAGGATTATTCAGCACCTTTTCCAGGCCTACCGCCAGGGTATAAAAAGTCTTGCTGGTGCCTGCCATTCCTTTGATGATCACCAGAGGAGCTTTGTCCGCAGGCTGCATAAGGGCCTCCTGGGCAAAATACTGACCGGCGTTTCTGGGAGTCACTCCGTAGGGAATACTCTTCCGGTATTCCAGTTTCTTTATCATTCCTTTTTCCACTCTTCCCAGCTGGGTCTTTTTGGCAGACTGGTCTGCTTTCAGGATCACAAACTCGTTTTCCTCCAGTTTTGGTACTTTCCGGTTGCCCTGTTCATCGGAAAGGTAAACGTCCTCTACCGGAACGCCTTTTTTCTTGAAATCCTTAAACTTTTCTTCCGGCACGTATACTTCGATTCTTCCCTTATACTGCCCTTCATATTCCGCCACCTGCTCTGTGGTATAATCTTCCGCCCGGATCCCTATGATCTGTGCTTTGATCCTAAGAAGGATATCTTTTGTCACCAGGATCACCTGCTCACTGGAGGACTCTGCCAATCCTTTGCAGACCTTTAAGATCCGGTTATCCATCTTGTCGTCCGGCAGATCTTCCGGAAGCTTTACATCTATGTAATTCTTCTCCACCCGGATCATTCCATGAGATTCCAGCCGGATCCCTTCCAGAAGATTTCCCTTCAGGCGAAGTTCTTCCAGGATCCGTATGGCTGCTCTGGCGTTTCTTCCTTTCTCTCCCTCTGCTTTCTTCAAATTATCCAGTTCTTCCAGCACTACCACCGGAAGGATCACCTGATTATCTTCAAAACTCAGCAGAGCCTGAGGACTCTGGATCAGAACATTGGTGTCAATAACATAGATTTTTACCATATGCAGGTCTCCTTTACCATATAGACTTTTTTGATAGGAAATGTAAAAAGGAAAGCTATCCTTTCCTTTACAGAAATTATAACTTTCCTTTATTTTACCTGTTACCGGATTTTGGTTAAATCTTAGTTAAACAGTTTTTTCTTATTCTTTTTATAATACACAAATCCCACCAGATCCGCCAGGGCCCATCCGATAGGTACCGACCACCAGATCCCTGTGACGCCGATAAAATCTATCCCTGACAGCACATAAGCCAGCACCACTCTGGTCCCCAGGGAAAATATAGTAAGAACCACAGACATCCCCGGCCTTTTGATAGCCCTGTATAAACCGTACAGCAGGAACAGGCAGCCAATCCCGCAGTAAAAGGCGCCTTCGATCCGCAGATACTCTACTCCTGCCCCCAGGATCTCCGTCTCAGCAGGATCCACAAAAATGGTCATCAGAGGTCCGGCAAAGATAAAGACCAGAAGAGAGATCACCAGGCAGAATCCCACGGAAAGTACAACCGCTGTTTTTATCCCTTTCCGGATCCTCTCTGTTTTTCCCGCTCCGTAATTTTGAGCCACATATGTAGAAAAGGCATTTCCAAACTCCTGGGCCGGCATATAAGCAAAAGAATCAATCTTCACCGCCGCCGCAAAAGCTGCCATAATCACTGTGCCGAAACTGTTCACCAGTCCCTGGACCATCAGGATTCCCAGATTCATCACCGACTGCTGAACGGAGGTCAGAAAAGAAAACTGTCCGATCTCCTTTAGCATAGCCGGTTTCGGCTTCAGATATTTCGGCTGTATACGAAATTCCGGCGTTTTCCAGTAAGTGTAAATTGCCAGGCCGATCCCGGACGCGTACTGGGACAGCACTGTGGCAAAAGCCGCACCTGCCACTCCCCAGTGAAAGCCCAGGACAAACCACAGATCCAGGACAATATTCATTACAGAAGATACCGCCAGGAAAATCAGCGGCGCCACAGAATTTCCCACTGCCCTGAGAAGACAGGCAAAATAATTATACAAAAATGTAGCCAGGATCCCCCAGAAGATCACCCACAGATACTGCCGCATCATATCATAGATCTCTCCGGGAACCTGCAGAAGATACATAATGGGATCTATCAGTAGAAAAACCGCCAGATTCAGCGCTGCGGCCACTGCAAGGATCAGAACAAAAGATGCTCCCAGGCTTTCATGGAGCTTTTCCATATCTCCCTCTCCGTAGCGGATAGAGAAAACCGCCCCGCTGCCCATGCACAGCCCCAGCAGGATAGATGTGAGAAAGGTCATCAGTGTGTAGGAAGATCCTACTGCCGCCAATGCCCCTGAACCAATAAACCTGCCTACGATCAGGGTATCTGCAATATTATAAAGCTGCTGCAGCATATTTCCGCCGATCATAGGCAGGGCAAAAATTACTAATGTTTTTGTGATCGGCCCCTGTGTCAGATTTTTCTGCATATTTCTTTCCCCCTTAACGGGACTATTCTAACACAAAAGAGCCGTTATGAAAACTGTTTATACCGCGTCCTCGTATGGAACCGGAGTATCATCCTTCATATCCAGGTTGTTCAGATATTTCTTTGTCTCCATAACGATCACCGGCGATAGAAGAAGCACAGCCACCAGGTTGGGGATCGCCATGAGGGCGTTCAGGATATCCGCCACCAGCCAGATCAGGTTTAACGGTGCGATAGGTGCGATCACTGCTACGATTATGTAAAGGACACGGTATGGGATCATGATCTTCTTGCCGGCAAAATATTCAATACACCTTTCTCCATAATAAGCCCATCCCAGAACTGTGGAGAAAGCGAAGGTAATGATACCCATTACCAGGATCACCGGTCCGATCCCCGGTATCTGATTAAATGCCAGGGTGGTCAGCACGCCGCCGTCACTGATACTTCCCATGTCGATCTGCGGGTTTTTCATAATGCTGGTCACCAGCACCAGACCTGTCATAGCACAGACAACTACCGTATCCCAGAAGGTTCCTGTACTGGATACCAGAGCCTGGCGTACCGGATTTCTTGTCTGGGCAGCCGCTGCAGCGATAGGCGCAGAGCCCATACCGGACTCATTAGAAAACAGACCTCTGGCAACTCCGTAATGCATAGCCTGCATAATACCGCCGCCGATAAGACCGCCGGCTGCTGCTCCCGGCTTAAAGGCCAGAGTACAGATTGTCTTAAGAGCCGGAAGGATAAAGTCGTAATTAAAGCAAAGGATAATGATACAGCCAAACACATAGAAGAAAGCCATGAAGGGAACCAGCTTCTCACATACATTGGCAATCGACTTGATCCCGCCGAAAATAACCATGGCCACCAGAATACCTACTATGATACCGATGATCCAGGTAGGGATCCCAAGATTCTCATTACATACAGAAGCAATGGCGTTTACCTGCGTGGCACAGCCGATTCCGAAGGAAGCCAGGCCGCCGAAGATCGCGAAAAGAAGTCCCAGCCATTTTGCATGAAGTCCTCTCTCCAGAGCATACATGGCCCCGCCCAGCATACGTCCGTCTCTTGTCTTAACACGATATTTCACAGAGATCAATGCCTCGCTGTATTTTGTAGCGATACCAAATACACCGGTGAGCCAGCACCACAGCACAGCGCCAGGTCCTCCAAGGGCAATGGCCGTTCCCACACCGATGATATTTCCTGTACCGATCGTTGCAGCCAGAGCTGTGGTAAGAGCTCCGAACTGGCTTACTTCGCCTTCTGCTTCAGGGTCCTTTGTCACAGAAAGCTTAATTCCTTTAAAAACCTTTCTTTGGATTCCTTTTGTCCGAATGGTCATGAAAATGTGGGTGCCTAAAAGCAGCAGGATCATGGCCCAGCCCCAGACCAGATCGTCTACCGTCTGAACGGCAGAATAGATAGTTTCGTACACTTTTGTACTCCCTCCTTTTACTTTCTCTACGGCAGAAAGATAAGCAAAAAGGGTATATGACACCAATAAAGTCCATACACCCTTGTATCACTTCACCTTTTTATCGCAATAAACTTCTTACAGTTTATACCCAACAGCAGGGTCTTGTCAAGTTTAATCGTTTCTACATCACTGATTGTTTCTGCAGTTAGCTGCATCAATAGCGATCACTGTCAGCAGGCCGGGAAGCTCATCTTCCTCACTGGCAAAGTCCAGGACATAGGTGTCCCCCCAATGCAGCGGTTCTTTCGTAATATGTACTACCACTCCCAGCCCATCCGTCACATCATAATTCCATTCCAGGAAATCTCCCTGCACCTTCCAGTTTTTATAATCAATTTCATATCTGGGCTTAAGAAAAGTCAGTTTTTTCTGGATACGTCCCATTTCCTGACCGTGGATCACAATTTCAAAAACAGGCAGCAGCTGAAAAAGCTTCTCCCGCACCAGCCCTACTTCCTTTCCCTTACTGTCGTAAATATGAAGCTTATGTCCAAGGGACAGAAATTCTCCTTTTACAAAATATTTCACATTCCCCTCTTCATCATAAATATCAAAAGTATCCGTCCAGGAAAACACCCTCTGTTTAATTAAGAGTTTCATCTTTTTTCCTTTCTTTTTAAAAATCATATCTCCGAATCTGGCAGTTTTTCATACCGAAAGCCGCAAATTCTTCGTTGGTCATATCGTAAAAATAGGAATGCACCGCCCTTGCAATCCCATTGTGGGCCACCAGCAGGACAGTTTCTGTATCGGAACGTTCCTTCAGATCGTCCAGCAGATTATAGATCCTCTGACAGAGCCTCAGCATAGACTCTCCTCCTCCATAGCTGGAGACAAAATTTCCCTTTGCCTTTTTAAATTCCGCTCCATCTCTGGGAGTAGACTCATACATGCCAAAATTCTGCTCTTTGAGCCGGATCTCCTCTTCCATAGGTATTCCTGCTGCCTCAGAAATCTGTCTGGCGGTCTCCTTCGCCCGGATCAGGGGTGAATATAAAATTTTATCGATCTTCAGACCCTGGCGCAGGATCTCCTCTCCCAGTTCTCTTGCCTGTTCATATCCCAGAGGTGTAAGGGGAATATCTGTTGCGCCGCAGATCTTATTTTCCACATTCCATACAGTCTGTCCATGTCTTACATAATAAAAGTGCCCCATTCTTTAATTCCTCTCTCTTTCTGCATTTTTGGACATTCTATCATATCCTTCCCATTGCCACAATCTTATTTGCATTTTTGCCGGTTTTCTTCGCCGGTGAGACGTATGATCTGGTACTTCTCATGTGGATATTTCCTACTTTCGGTAGGATATCGGCACTCGATAATTGCAATAGATTTCCTATATTTTATTTCTGCAGACAATGAGACAAGCGGCGGACATGCTTCCATGTCCGCCTGACTTTATATCTTATAATCCCAGCTTCTCAATGATCTCTTTCAGCGCTGTCCGCACGGGTGAATCTTTTGGCAGCTGCACTGTTGGCTTTCCGTCGCAGTCGTACTGATATACCATATCATCATGAGGCACTACACCCAGAAGCTCCAGGTCTTGGTTTTTAATTTCTTCCAGAGTTCCCTGGTCCAGTTTGCCCTGAGGCGCCCGATTGACGATCAGTCCTGTTTTCTTCGGATGAAAATTCAGGTCTTTCATAAGTCTGGCGATCCTCCCTGCTGCCTGGACTCCTCTCCTGGAACAGTCGCTGACTAAGATAGCAACCTCCATGGCCGGCAGGATTCCTCTGCTGATATGCTCCATCCCTGCTTCGTTGTCCACTACAATGTAAGGATAATGGCTCTGGAGCTTCTGCACCTGGGTCTGAACCAGACCGTTTACAAAGCAGTAGCAGCCCTGTCCCTGGGAGCGTCCCATGACCATCAGATCATAGTCATCTTCCTCTGTGACAGCATCCATCATACGTGCCTCCAGATATTCTGCTTTTGTCATTCCTGCTGGAATCTTATATTTAGGATCCGTACCTGCCCGTTCAATTTCTTCTCTCAGTTCTCCCAGAGTAACTCCTGTCTCTACGCCCAGAACTTCATTTAGATTAGAATTGGCATCTGCGTCCACAGCCAGCACCGGCTTTTTTCCTGTCTCACAGAGATACTGGATCAAAAGCCCGCACAGTGTAGTCTTACCCACGCCACCTTTTCCGGATACTGCAATAATATGTCCCATAATTCATTCCTCCTGTCTCTGTTTTCCTTATAAGGGATATATTTTACTGAACATGTTGTTGATTTTCTTACAGTATGGATATTATAATAAAATCCAGAAGAATACAATGATCAGATTTACAGATCTGCTATGTTTCTCAACAGATTTTAAAAATTGTCTATAAACAGGGGGACTTTGTGTGAAAAATAAAACGAAAGTTACAGACCGGCGGACCAGATATACCCGGCAGATCATTAAAGACTCTTTTCTGGATCTTCTGAAGGAAAAACCATTTTCCAAGATCACCGTTACAGAACTGTGCCGTATATCAGAGATCAACCGGGGAACCTTTTATCTTCATTATTATGATATAGACGACGTGCTGGATGATCTGCTGAATGATGTGATCACAGACACTTCCAGCATACTGGATCATGTGTTCTGCCCGGAAAAACTGGGCTGTACCTATCCTTTCTGCCGGAAAGTTCAGGAAGATACGCGGCTTCAAGTCCTGTTTTTTGATGATGTGGCTTCTTCCCGGCTCCTGGAGAAACTCTGCGAACTGTCCAAAGAAGAATTTGTCACCCATCTTATGCAGAACAGCCTCCTTACCTTTGAGCAGGCGGAGGCTGTCCTTTATTTTCAGATGAACGGCTGTCTGGCTATTAATAAACGAATGCTGAAAAACAAATGTACAAACTGGCAGGAAATCCAGCAGGCCATAGACCATTTTATCAAAGCCGGTCTGGAAAGCTTCCTGATCTGCGACGGACGCCAGACTGTCTCTAAAAAGAATCCATCCCCGCAAAATACGCCGGAAAAACTGTAACCGGAAAGGATCATCCTTTCTATCTTTCTCTATTTTCTCTTACCAGCTCAATAGCTTCTTTACCGCTGATATGTTCTATAGAAAGTTCCAGCATACACAGAGGAGAAAACTCCCGGTCAATGGCTCTGTTTGTTTTCTCCTCCGGTTCTTCCGGGGCATATTTCAGGGCAAGCTTTTCAATGGCCCTTCTTTTTCCCCTTCTCCTTCCAGAATACGGATCTTTCCAAAAACGATCACGCTGCGGAAATAGGTGGTATATAATGGTGATCACCAGAGAAGCCAGCTTATAAGAAACTTTTCCTTTTGTCCAGTCTTCCACCCACTGACCAGTGGTAGCGATCATTCCCACCGCCGTAGTCAGGCAGGCAAAGATCACAGCCAGGGACAGCACAACACTTCCCCCTGTACCTGCCAGCCTTCTCACCAGATCAGTAAGGAGATAAGTGGTATCCACATCTGCAGGATAGTCATTTCCTCCCTGAGCTCCCAGATAGGCTAAGCCGCTGTATACAATAAACAAAAGAAGGAATCCAATGACAATAATCCCAAACATCATTTTCCGGTACTCTTCTTTTTTGGTATAGCCCTTCTGCTGAAAAGTCGCAATAAAGATTCCCGCACAGATAATTCCCGTTCCTACATCTCCCGTATTATATCCGGTGAGGAAAGCACTGAGAAAGGCTTCCTGCCCGCTTGCCTGAGTTCCTCCCTGGACCGGTCCCAGAGGCCGGAATATGGCCAGAAGGATCACTGCCAGAAGAGTAATGAGCAGGATCGGGGTCAGATACTTTCCGATCCGGTCGATGACATTGGACTTGTTCATGGCAAAATAATAGGATATCCCAAAGAAAAGAAACAGGAAAATAATCCTGGCATATATGGGAAGAGATCCGAAAATTCCTTCAAAGCCGGTCTCATAGGCTACTCCTCCGCACCTGGGAATGGTTCCGAAAATCACCACCAAAAGGCCCAGGCCCATGTACAGATAATGCCACCAGCTTGTTACATGCTTCATCATATCCTGGATTCCATACCCTACGTTTCCCACTGCCGCTACTGCCAGCATAGGGAAGAGGATGGCGGAAATAGCCAGACCTCCAATTGCCCAGAATACATGCTCATCGGAAAGCAGCCCTACCTGAGGCGGAAATATCAGATTGCCGGAGCCGAAAAAAATGGCAAACATGGCAAATCCTGTGATCAAAATGTCCTTAAACATACTTTTCTTCATCTTATCTCTCCCTTCAATCACTATATTAATACGATAATCTTTCACCGTGCAAAAGTATACCGCAAAAAAACAGGTGCCTCAGCCTGAGGCCGAAGCACCATTACTTATATCTATATATCATACTCCTGTCTTTATAGCTTTGTCAATATTTTATATTTTTCCTAAAGTTTCCACAATTTTTTCCTGCTGGACCTTATCCGGCGCAAAGCTCAGGTCTATCTTCACGATCCTGTCTTTCATGCAGATCAGATACCGATAAATTTTCTGCCCTTTTCTGCTAAATTCTGTCTGCCGGATCTGAAGCACTCCCTTCTCTCCTGTTTTCCATGAATTCATGGACTTCCAGTTTTCCCCACTGCCATAAGTCCGTTCCATAGAAGATCTGATAAATCCATAAAGAGGCTCCAGCTTTACCTTTGCCACCACATATTCCAGATAATATCCCGGATCTCCCCCGGCCCCGGACAAAACCTCATCATAAAACTGTTCTATCTCCATCCTGGAAAGGAAAACGGAGCTTTGGATATTCTGGGTATCAATATATCCTTTCCCGTCAAACTCCGGTCCGGCCAGCTCCTGAAGCGTCAGGGGATTTTCCTGCCCGTCCCAGTGAAATCCGTTTTTTTCATAATAGTTTTCATAATAGTTTCCATAATAGTCTTCTGCATCAGAGGAGAGCAGGTGCCGGTAACCATTTATTACAAAAAAGAAAATAAGAAAAGCAATGCCAAAATTGATCCCTATGTTTACTACGGTACTGATTCCTTTGTCTCTCATACCGTTTCGGATAATATCCTGAAGATAATAGACGATCCAATAGCCAACCAATATGAGCAGTACCAGTATCTTTCCTGCCGTAGAGGCGTAAAAAATTGCAGCGGCTATAGTCAACCATATAATTATTTTTGAAGCCGCAGGATGTCCTTTGGTGGGCGTAAAAGACTGGTCTCTCTGTGCATTTACCTTTGCCTTTCGATACCAGCGCTGATAAGTAATAAACTCCACTACCCCATAAATTCCCAGCATCAAGCCCATGAAGGTCAGGGTTAGGCCGGTTCCGCCGGAAAGGGTCCTTACCCCGTCAAAGTAAAGACTCAATATGAAATAAATAACGATCAGCCAGCCGATCACTCCCACAACCCCATCTGCGATCCGGATTCTTCTTGATCCTCTGCGGATATTTTCCACCTGAAGATCTGCCTGGGTTTCCAGGGGAACAGGATTTTCCCTTTCATTACAGAAAATCTTCATAGGTCCATGTTCTGCCGCCAGCTCCCATCCTGCCATCTCACAGTATTCTTCAAAGGTCAGCTCCTCCCCGGTAGGAGGAGCATAGACCCCGCCTCCCGGAAAATATCCCACTGCATAATGAAGGGACTTAGGCTCGATCCTGTGATAGTGCCAGAAGGTCCCCATTCTGTCCAGAGCCCAGCCTTTCCCTGCCATTTTTTCAAAGTGCCGTTCCATTGTAGTATGGTCATAATAATAAGACCATACCAGTTCAAGCTTCCCCCTTCTCATTTTCCTGCACCTCCATATAACGGCGGTAGTCTGCCGCCTGACCGCATATCCTCTCATACTCTGCCCGAAGTGCCTCTTTCCCTATCTCTGTAAGAATATAACTTTTTCTTCTTCCCTCCACTTTTTTCTCTACGATCATTTCTGCCTGGGAAAACTGGTCCAGAAGATTATAAAGGGTTCCCGGTCCTATATTTACCCTGCCTTCTGTCATCACGCGGACCTTCTCCATAATATCCATACCGCAACATTCCTGCCTGAGGCAGAGAAGGATATAAAACATCTGTTCCGTTAAAGTCTGAAACTTTGCTCTGGCCATAGCATCGCTCCTTTTATCGAATATCGATATTCTTCTGATTTCACTATAACATCGAATATCGATAATGTCAATCTGTTTTATCCTGTCTCCGCCTTGATTTTACAGATCCATTTCCTCCAGAAGTGCCCCATACCCGGCATACTCTGCGATCTGCTTCATTCCCTCTGCCGCTTCCTCCAGGGAATAATCATGGGCCTCCAAAAATTCCCGGCCTTTCTCACTTACATATTCATAAAATAAAACGGCCGCCGCCAGTTCCTCGGGATTCTCATGATCCAGATTTTCCAAAAGAATATTTTCTGCTTCATTGATCTTCCCCTGGTCTACCAATCCCGTAAGATCATCCAGATTGCTTCCTGAAACAGAAAACTTATTCTCCTTTGGCAGTTCTACCTGGGTATACTTTTTTCCAAAAATCAGCGAAAATAATACCCTGGCCGCTTCTTTGATCATACGCATGATATAATCGCTTTCTTCCTCATAGATCATAAATCCACCTTCTCTCTCCTGTTTCTCTGCTTTTTATTCATCCAGGCTAGTCCTCTCAGGATCAGAAAACCGATGATCGTAATTCCCAAAAAGAAGCCTGTACCTAACTGTATTGCCCGGATTTTATCTGCTCCCATTCTCAGTATACAGAAGCCATATAAAACCGAAAAAACGCCGCTGCACAATATACTGATCACCAGATCTGAAAACCAGGCTCTCTTTTTCCCTGCTCTGCTCTCCCACAGCCCATTATATAGGAGCAGTGAAATATATGCGATTCCCCCAACAATAACTGCTGCAGTTTCTCCCATAACAATTTTTATATCGGAAGTTAAGGCTATCTGTAGCAGGATCCCTATAACACAGGTAAAAAACATCACCATAAACGCCACATTCCCTGCCTTTGCTTTCTGTTTTTTTTCCAGTTCACTGTAATCCGCTGCCTTCAATAGAGTATTTTTCAGCTTCTTATCCATATCCTCATTTCTCCTTTCTCCGTTCAGGATTTCTTCAAGTTCTACATCATAGTATTCTGCAATCTGGATCAACAGGCTTAAATCCGGCATATTCACGCCGTTTTCCCAGCGGGAGATCGTCCGTCCCGCTACCATAAAAATCTCCCCGGCCTGCTCCTGGGTAAGTCCCCTCTCTTTTCGGAGGAGTTTCAGAAATCCTCCGATTTTTTTCATATCCATGTCCGTCGCCCCCTTTCTACTTCCAGAATACATAGCTGTGATTCAAAAGACCAGGACATAAAAGGAGAAATGAGGAAAAATCTGCCGGACATAAAATGTCCTGTCCATATATCCTGACTTTTTCGGAAATCTACAGCCTTAGAGATACTTTTTTTACTTATGTGTATCAAAACTTCTTCATTAATCTGATTATACCATTTTCTTGTTCTTTTTCCCTCTCTTCTTCACTTTTTATGAAATAGAAAAGGGCGGTATCTAGAACAAGGATTCACCTTGTTCCGGATACTGCCCTGACGGCTTCTATAATTTATTATTCCTGATATTCTGATCTTTCACAGCAAAATCTTTTTAACCCTTTTCTCTGGCCTCCGCCGCTTTATTAATGCAGGTAATTGCGTTCAGACTCCGGGGATAGCCGATGTAGGGCAGGCACTGGGATACCACTTTTGTAAGGAACTCTTTGTCATTTCCCAGATTCATATTTCCTCCCGCATGGGCAATGAGCTGAGGTTCACATCCTCCCTGGGCTGCCAGGAAGCAGAAAGTGATCATCTCTCGCTGAGCCAGTGTAAGACCGGTACGTGTATAATAGTCTCCAAAGCAGTTGTCTGCCAGCCACCGGTTGATATGGCCGTTTTTCCAGGCTTCTCTCATGCCCTCGCCAAAAATATCCACCTGGGCCTGTGCACCTTTATCCAGACGGTCTTCCATAGTAGTTGTAGCCTGTCCTTCCAGAGGCAGTTTCACGCCTCTTTCTGTCAAAATCTCATTTACTGCATCCAGGAAAGGACGTACCCTGCCTATGCCCAGATAATCTACTGCCTGATAGACTACCTCTTTCACCATAACAGGAGTAAGCCCTCCGTCCAGTGCCCGAGGCAGTTCTGTCTTGAACTCATCAATCCCCTGACACCCCAGAAGGGTGGCGATGATCGCCATATGGCGTGTGGTTTCCTCTAACTGCTGTCCTTCTTCCCGGACTACCTCTTCAAAAGCAAAATGTTCAAACCGTTCCGCAAACTCCGGATCTGTTTCTCTGTAATCCATCTTGACATCCTCCTTATTTTCCCTATTTTCCTTATTTTACTTTGTTTCTATTTTCTGACTGCCTGTAGACCAAACATGGGTCTGCTTAGCGGCAGCCGGTGTATTCTGAGCCATGACTCCTACCAGTTTATGAGGAACATAAGCCTCTTCCAGATATCTCATCTCTTCCTCCGTAAGCTGAAGATCCACGGCATTTGCCGCTCCCTGGATATGGTGGAGTTTAGTGGCGCCTACTACCGGCGCGGTCACCTTCGTCAAAAGCCAGGCCAGAGAAATCTCAGTCATAGATACGCCCCGCTTATCTGCCAGCTCTGCCACCCGGTCAATGATCACCTGATCCTGACGGGCAGTATCATCATATTTCAGTTTTGCATAGCTGTCCTCTTCAAGTCTCTTGGAAGTTTCTCCCGGGTGTTTGGAAAGACGTCCTCCTGCCAGAGCGCTGTAAGGCGTCATAGCAATATTGTCTTCTGCACAAAGCTTAGCCATCTCTCTTTCTTCTTCACGGAAGATCAGATTATAATGGCCCTGAATGGATACAAACTTCTGGAAGCCTTCCTTTTCTGCCAGTGCGTTTGCCTTGGCAAGCTGATAGGCAAAACAGTTGGAAATTCCGATATAACGGGCTTTTCCCTCTTTCACGATCTTGTTCAGACCCTCCATAATATCGTAAAGAGGAGTCTCGTAATCCCACATATGGTAAATATACAGATCTACATAGTCCAGTCCCAGATTTTTCAGACTGGTATTGATCATCCGTTCAATATGTTCCTGTCCGGAAATTCCCTGCTGGATCTCCTCCGGTGTCCGGGGGAGAAATTTTGTGGCAATTACCACATCTTCCCGCTTTGCAAAATCTTTTATCGCCCGGCCTACATACTGCTCACTGGTACCGCTCTGATACCCGATAGCTGTATCAAAAAAGTTAACTCCAAGATCCAGTCCTTCTTTAATGATTTCCCGGGAATGTTCCTCGTCTATTGTCCAGCTGTGCTGTCCGTTTTTGGCGTCTCCAAAGCCCATACATCCCATACAGATCCTGGACACCGTCAGATCTGAGTTGCCAAGTTTTGTATACTTCATAAAAGAATCCCTCCCTGTTTTTATTCTGCATGGATCCTTCATCGGATCTTCTTTTGGTTTTATTATAGTGAGAAAATGACCATCTGTCTAATACCTATGCTTTATCTTTCTCCATGCCTTTTTTCTATTTTTCCATTTTCCAGTGCCGCAAATATATCTTTTAGGCATTGACAGCGATCCAATCTAAGCATTAGACACGCTTCTCTTTCAAGACTAAAATATAAAAGTACAAAGATAAACACGCTTGTATTTTACACGGTGTCCTTTTATCCGCAGACAAATGAACTGATACAAATAAGGAGGAGTTCTATGACCATTGATGAGGCAAGCAGGCGCTATAACATTCCCCTGGAAATTCTCCAAGAGTATGAACAATGGGGACTGTGCGGAGCCGTAAAAAAAGTGATGGGCGCCTGGCAGTATGATGATACAGATCTGGAGCATCTGAGTATGATCATGACCCTTCACGATATCGGTTTTGAAAATTTTGAGATAGAAACCTATATGAGAAAATTACTGGAAAAGGAATCTGGAGAGGACCAGTGTCTGAAAATGCTGGAGCAGAAAAGGCAGAATCTTTTAGATGAGATCCATTTTCGGGAAAAACAGCTCAGCAATCTGGACTTTCTCCGCTATAACATCTGCAAAGAGCAGGATACCGGGAAATCATTCTAAGGAGGTATTTTATTTATGAAAATTCAGGACAAAGCAACCTTTGATAAAGCCAATGTATTCGGCCTGGGGCAGGAGAATACCGCTTTCGCCCAGTATTTTATCGGAAACTCTTATTTAAATCCCCTGACAAAGCCAGAAGAAAGCCCTGTGTTTCTGGCAAATGTCACCTTTGAACCAGGCTGCCGCAATAACTGGCATATCCACCACGCCAAAACCGGAGGCGGACAGATCCTGATCTGCACGGCAGGCAGCGGCTGGTATCAGGAAGAAGGAAAAGATCCGGTAAGTCTGGAGCCAGGCACTGTCATCGTGATCCCTCCTGAAGTAAAGCACTGGCATGGAGCCAAGGCAGACAGCTGGTTCTCCCACATCGCCTTTGAAGTTCCCGGGACACAGACCAGCAACGAATGGCTGGAAGCTGTAGATGATGAAACATATTCCAAATTAAAATAATTAGATTGCGCATAATACTTAATCCTCCTGTTGATTGGCGTGCTGCCTGAGAGTATGGTGAAGGCAGCATGTCCAATTCTCAGGGGGATGTTTTTATTTCTGCAGGCAACGAGCCAAGCGTACATGCTTGCGTCACTGCGAGTTTGATGCCCCGTATGCTTGGTATCGGAGTCTTTTACTTCCCCAGGCAAAGGGGATTTGATTTATGGCAATAGGTGGTCACTAAAACGTGCCATCTAGTACTATTTCAAATATTTGTAGACAAGCCGCTCTACAATCTGCATATTTAAAACTGTTTTTTCTGTCTCATATGTAAGGATCAGGCGCTCCCCCGGATAAATTCCGTTTTCCTCATATGCATAAATCTTTCTGATCGCGTTTTGTGCATAAACCGGATCGTCCATCCTGCCGTCATGCTCCCAGTAGATTTCCTGTCCAGTCTTTGCTGACAGAAAAGTGAAATCCGGATAGACCGTTCCAAAATTTTTCAGATGTAAAGGACATTCATATTTGTAAGGGATCTGGTTTCTGTAAAAGAAATCCGCCAGTATCTTTTCAGATTTCGAACGTACCCTTTCTCCCCGTTCACTCCGAATCAGAGGAGTATCCTCTCTGAATTCTTTTCCTTTATACTCCTGTTTTTCCCATTCTTCTATCTGGCGTTTCCAGATAGTCTCCACCGGCCGGATACGCTTTTGTTTTTCTATATGTTCTTTCCAATATACCATTTCCACCTCATCATCTTCATAATCCCTGGTTATTTTCTTGATTTGATCAAGTCTTTTGGAAACTAATCGGATTATCTTCTCATCATAGGATTTTTGAGCGAGCCTACAGATCAGTTTCTGGTTTTCTTTTGGAATATACGTCCCTTTTGTCTTATCTCCCGGCATGCCCTGATAAAACTGTACCCACTTTTTGTTTACAGATATCCGCAGCGAACCAGGCGGAACATCCTTTTCCATTCCTTTTGCTGTTTTCTCCAATATATTCTCCAGTCTGCGCTGCTCACAGAGTAGCATATCTTTAAGACCTTTCATCAATTGCTCCTTTCCTGATTTTTCTACAAATAAATTTTTTCTGAATTTTCTGCTGGAGCCATCAGCTCATTTCTACAGGCAAATTTCACCTTTCCCGATTTTTGGCTGTAGGCTTCGACTTATTTCTACCGGCGAATTTCACCTTTTCCGATTTTCTACCGTAGGCTTGGACTCATTTCTACCGGCGAATTTCGCTTTTCTCGATTTTCTGCCGTAGGCTTCAACTTATTTCTACCGGCGAATTTCACCTTTTCTGATTTTCTGCTGTAGGCCTCAGTCTATTTCTACGGGCAAATTTCACCTTTCCCGATTTTTGGCTGTAGGCTTCAACTTATTTCTACCGGCGAATTTCACCTTTTCCGATTTTCTACCGTAGGCCTTGGCTTATTTCTACCGGCGAATTTCGCTTTCCTCGATTTTCTGCCGTAGGCTTCAACTTATTTCTACGGGTGAATTTCAGAATTTCACCTTTTCCGATTTTCTACCGTAGGCTTGGACTCATTTCTACCGGCGAATTTCGCTTTCCTCGATTTTCTGCTGTAGGTCTCGGCTTATTTCTACAGCCTGATTCTTGATTTCTTATATTTGGAATGTTTTCCGATGACTACCGGATGTTTGATATAATTAATTTGAATTGATATGATATAAGTTGATTTAAAAATCCCGGAAGCCGAAACTTCCGGGATAAATATCTTTTGTAATACAGCGTATGCTCTCTGATTATCTCTTGG
>ERZ1643247.1375-NODE-1375-length-22632-cov-6.411614_pt1 | contig 22632 bp, 23 predicted proteins | sample MGYA00579264_ERZ1643247 | MGnify/ENA primary metagenome ERZ1643247 (study PRJEB29033, sample SAMEA4952262) | chicken gut metagenome | biome: Broiler Chicken; feature: Gastrointestinal Tract; material: Caecum | place: Ireland | collected 2018 | study: Broiler... | reverse complement strand
CTCTTCTATCTCTTCCTCGTCCAGGAATCCATCGGCATAGATGGACGCCGCCGTCACCGCCCCTGCCAGATACGCGTCGCACTGATAGTCGGCACGGATGCGGGCGAAGGCCTCCTGCACCGGCTGCAGTTCCGGCATCATAAAATAAGAACCGCTGATATTGCCGTCCAGCGCACTTAAAATGTGGCAGACCACGTAAGGTCTGTTTTTGTTCTGTTTCATTTTGTATGTCTCCCTTCTCTGTTATCTATTCTGCTACTCGTTCCAGAACCAGCAGAGGCCATTGTAAATGTACTGGGACGCGTATTCTCCGGAATGTGTTCCGCCTTCCTGGACTCTGTAGGCGAGATTGCCTTCCTGCTCATTGTCCGCTTCCACAAAGAGAATCCGCCAAATGCCCTGTGGTCTCTGGAAGCCGTGAGCGCCTCCGGCGTTGTATCATCGGCAAAGATACTGTAACGGCTCTCCACCGCCGGAATCAGATCGTTCATCAGCTCATTATGATAATTGTCCGTCAGCTGCAGCGCCAGACCGTAATCGGAACTGTCCTCCGGACTTGTATTATTGTAAGTCGGGCAGACGATGATCATCGGCTGCATCCGGCCATCCTCGATGGCGTGATCCACAATGTTCTTCAGCGTTGACGGCGACCGGTCGGTTCCCATCATGGTGGTCTCGTTGCTCCATCCGCCGTGCATCAGATAGAAAACATTGTATTGCTCTTCCTCGTCATATCCGTAAGGCAGGTATACATACGCGGTCTTCTCAAGCTCCTCGGACTGTTCTTCGTAGCTCATGGATTCGTAGGTGGTATAATCCAGCCTTTCAATGGTGCCCTGCTGGTCGGCAGGTAACTCGTATCCTTCCGGAATCTGCGCGAGGGTCTCAGGAATCGTGGCCCGGGTTACTGTGGTCTGCGCTTCTTGTACCTGTGTTTCGGAAGAAGTTTCCTTCTCCTGCGTTGTCTGCTCCGCCGCACCTGTTTCTGACAGGCTGTTCTGTGTATTCTCCCCGGTGGCTGCGCAGCCCATGCAGGCCGCGGCAAGGGCGAGAGATAAAATCAATGATAACATCTTTTTCATTGCTGCCTCCTTTTTTTATCAATAAAAATTTTTTCTCTTTATATGATAAAAAAAGGAGGCCTCAAACAGAAGTCTCCTTTGGTGTGGCCGTTAGTACCTCTCACTTTATACTCTATTGAAACACATGCTTCTGCAGACGCTCAAAGGCTTCTTTAATCCTGCTGGCCGGAGAAGCCAGATTCATACGGATATGACACGGACCGCCAAACGGCCTTCCGTCCTGCCAGCCAACGCCCACATCCCAGCCTGCTTTTACCAGCTGCTCAATGGTCATTCCACTCTGTTTACAATATTCCGTGCAGTCCAAAAATATCATATATGTTCCCTGAGGCATGACCACATCCACCCCATGGAAATTCTTTTTGATAAACTCGACGGCATAGCGTGTATTCTCCTCAAGAACCGTCCGCAATTCCCCAAGCCATTCACTGCCCTCCGGCTTATAGGCCCCAATGAGGGCGTGCATGGAAAGGACGTTCATCTCATTATAGTGAGTCGCATCGCCATACCGGGTGATTCTGTCCCGCAGATAGTCGCTGTAAATGACATGAAAACTGCCGATCATGCCTGCCAGATTAAATGTTTTGCTGGGCGCATACACAGCGATCACATGTTCTCTCGCCCAGTCGCTGACCATCTGCGTTGGAATATGTCTGTGTCCGGAAAAGGTCAAATCCGCCCAGATCTCGTCGCTGATCACATAACAGTCGTTGGCCGCATAGACTTCCATAGCCTTCTCCAGTTCCCAGCGCTCCCACACCCGGCCGCATGGATTATGCGGCGAGCAGAAAATCGCCAGATGAATGTGATTCTCCCTCAATTTCCGATCCATGTCTTCATAATCCATCCGCCAGACACCCTCCGCGTCTTTCTTAAGCGGGCTGAACACAGATTTTCTTCCCAGTCCTTCAATATCTGAGGTGAATCCCAGATAAAACGGACTGTGAATCAGAATTCTATCCCCCGGCTGGGACAATACGTTGACCGCGCTGGTCACGCAGCCATGGACGCCGTTTTCATATCCGATATGTTCTTTTTTCAGTCCGGTCACATCGAAATGCTTCTCCTGCCACCGGATAATCGAATTATAATACTCTTCTGATGGCCGGAAATAGCCAAAAGCCGGATGCCGAAGTCTCTCTATGACCGTCTCTGTCACAGAAGGACAAGTAGGAAAATTCATGTCTGCTACCCACATGGGAATAAAGTCAAAGCCTTCCTTGGGCTCGTCCGGTTCATTTCCCCATACTTTATCCGCTCCGATACCATCAATGGCCAGGGCGTCTTTACCCCTGCGGTCCATGATGGAAGTAAAATCGTATTTCATGTGAAATCATCCTCCGTTTCATCAGTGTAACTGGCACAAAAAATTACACCTCTCATTTCAAAGTAGCTTCTATTCTACTACGCATGAAAGAGAGGTGCAAGTTTTCAATGCTTATTTGATTTTCTTTGAAACTATTATTTTACTCCAACGCCCAAATACTTTTGTTGTGGAATTACCGGAACGAGTTTTCTTGAAGGAACGAACTCTTATGTAATACTTCTTTCCTTTTTTCAATTTTTTTAATACTTTCGTTGTCTTTTTATTCTTTTTCAGATTCACCGTTTTCGTTTTATTCTTTTTAAATTTTTTGTTTGTAGAATACTGAATCTGATATCCGGAAGCGTTTGTATCCCGTTTAATCTGGACTCTTAATGACCTTGAACCTAATAAGGATAACTCTTTTACTTTTCCACGGTTCATTCCCGACTTGCCCCCGGATGATACACTATTATTTCTATTTCCAGATGAATTATTTGAATTATTTGTTCCGTCTGATACAGTTAAAACACAACTTGCCAGCGCTCTGCCGTCACCCATAAAAGAAATCGTTGTCGTTCCATTTTTAAGCGCCTGAATATTACCTGAATTATCTACCGTTGCCACTGAAGTATCCGAGGATGCATAGCTTCTTTCCGTAACAAATAAAGAATACAGGCTGTCTGGAGTTATGGTCATCAAATCTATTTTTCCGGTTGCTCCCGGAGCCAATGCCATTGTCGTATGAGATAAAGTTGCCCCGGACAATGGTTCTACTACATGGATTGGGAATGGATTGTCTGCATCCTGTACATCCTGAGTAAAATTTGGTCCAAAATAGTATGATGTTATGATTCCATTTAGAGTGGACACCCCTGGACTGACACCCCGAACAGTTCGGGTATACGAACTGGATGATCCTCCCGCATATTGCAATACGCTGGGATTGGAAATAGTCCAGCGAATACCTGTCTTATACGAGTATACGGAATATGTGGCAGTAAAAGTCATCGTATCTCCAACTTTAAGAATATATCTTCCATTTTTGTCTCTGTAAGAATTTCCTATTTTATTAATAGCTTCATCCCCATATTCATACAACGCCGCCTGTACCGGAAGACTCTTATTTACACTTCCCCAGAGAAAGAATGCCATCACCACTGCCAGACATCCGACCGTAAAGTATCGACACATCCTGAATTTTTTTGTTTTCTTTTTCATAACACATCTCCTCTCTCAAGTTACTGTTTTGCTTGAATTGTTACTACATGATGTTCTAATTTTACCATGATAAAAGCATAAAAAGAGAGAATCCTAAATTGTTTAGGATTCCCCTGAGATAGCGTCTGAAATACATTACAGTTTTTCGCATTTTTTCACCAGACATTCTTTTCTGTAAAAAGCCACTCCGTATGCCAGAATATCCTGATAGCCTTCCTGGCGAAGGGAAGCTGCATAATCCCTCCTCTCAATCTGCCGGAGGGCTTCGTCACATTTCTTTTGTAATTCCTGATAAGTTTTTGATATTTTAACCTCAAAAATTACCGCTTTACCTTTTACGCTGGGATACTTCAGCAGGATATCCGGACGGCCACTGCCGGATTCCCGGTTGGAAAGGACGATATAACCGCTCATATTTTTCAGCATTCCCGCCAGGAAACCATGATAATAGCTCTCCTGATAATCATAAAAACTGATGGTTTCCATGAGATTCTCTGAGAGAATTTCCGCTATTTTTTCTGCATCTCCTTCCAGGATACTCTCATAAAGAGGCGACAATTCCTTCTGTCTGGTCTTATCTTCAAACCAGCGCAGAACTGTGGTCTTGTAAATGTACCGGACCTCCCTGTTGGGAATGGCCAGTTCCATCAGGACATTTTCTTCCTCCTGCCTTTCACTGACCTTCTTTAAATAACCGGTGAAAAAGAGGAAATTCCAGAGGTGGTTCTGTGTGGAATACATGTCCTCATAAGTAATATCTTCATGAACCGGTTTCATAATGGTCCTGCCCTCGATGAGAGATTCAATCTCCTGCTTAACCAACAAATCCGCTTTTTCCACCAAAGTGCGGACAATACTGTTGGAGCTGGTGTTGGACCAGTAAGGTTTCGGCAATGCTTTCTTATTCCTATAACAGGATTGTATATAGTTGATAACGCTCCAGGGATTATAAACTTCCGTCTCACCAAACCGATAGCCGTCATACCATTCCCGGACGGTATCGGCATTGTCCTGCAGATCATAAGCTTTAAGCAGCTCATCTACTTCTTTTTGCTAAATCCAAAATGTTCCGCATAGGCGTCGCTGGTGATGGAAATTACATTGAGGTTGTTAAGCCCTGAAAAAATAGACTCTTTACTGATACGAAGGCAGCCGGTCACCACGGCAAAGGCAAGATTCTCATTAGATTTCAGCACAGACTCGAAAAGAGAACGAATCATGTCAGCCATCTTATCAGCAGGGATTTATCCAGGTAATAATAACCCTGTTCAATCAGTTTTTTAAAATCATCAATGCCAATGGGCAGCGGTTTCCATCCCACAATAAAACCTCCTCTTCGCGCAAAAACATCCTGTTTCATACTATTATCATATATTTTCTGTTCTTTTGCAACCAAAGCCGGAAAAATATTTATTAAAAAAAGCCCTGCATTCTCCGGGCAAAAAAAGAAATCCCTCCATACCGGGGATTAGTTACGATTCACGCGGTGATCAGGATTTCCTTTTCTAATTACGAAATAGTTTGAATATATGCATCAGCTCCCGCTGGCTTTCCAGACCCAGTTTCTTTAGAATTTTAGTTTTTTGATTAGCTATAGTCTTCGGAGACGACTGTAGCTTTATATCCTTGCCCATGAGCATCTGAAAAACCCCCATCTCCGCTTCCGTCAGTCCCGAGAGAGCCATGGATGCGATGAGATATTCCTGGGCGGTATAGCCCCTGGCCAGCGCCAGAATGTTTTCCACCAGCAGGTTAGGCTGGTTCTTGAAAATGTAACCGGAAGCAAAAGCTTCTTTCGCTGCTCTCAGCACGATATCAGGAGAGTCCAGCGAGGTCAGAATCAGGACTTTAGCGTCGGTGAGAAGACGGATTTCTCTGGAGATGCGGATGCCGTCCGCCTCGGAAATGCCAAGATTCAGATCCATGATGACAATCTGCGGGCGAAGGGCGCAAGCCATCTGCACCGCCTCTTCTTTTTTGCTGCAAGAACCGATCACCTCGATTTCCGGCTGTTTTTCCAGCATTTTCTTTATGAGAAATATAAAATCTTTATCGTCCTCCACAATAAATACGCGGACATTCTCTGTCATCTGCTATCCCCTCTCTCCCCTGTGCTTTTTATTCCCGCGTTTTTTTCTCTTCTGTCTCCGTCCGCCGGCAGGAAGACAGATGGTAAATTCCGTTCCGTGCCTTTCCGGATTGGTGGAACTTTCCACCTGGATATATCCGCCGTGTGCCCTCACCACCTTCTGGCAGTAAGACAATCCCATACCAAAATGGGAAGCATCGTGATGGCCGCTGTAATAAAGGGTAAAAAGCCGTGAAATATCCTCCTGTGGAATACCGCATCCATTATCGGAGACGCTCAGCAGAACAATGTTTTTCCGGGGTCTCTTGCAGGTAAGTTTAAGAACTCCATCGTCGCCCATAGCGTCTAATGCGTTGTCAGTCAGATTCAGAAGCACTTCCTTCATATAATAATAGTCGCAGGAAACCGGTTCGGCGGCCTCAGAAATATTCAGCCGGACTTCCCCCTTCCAACGGGCTTCCGTCTCCTCTTTTATTTCCTGAAAAAGTTTCTCTATCTCAACTTCCGACCATTGAAGAACAATCTCATCGGAATACAGACTGCTCCTTCTCACAAATTCTTCCATATGCCGGACAGAATTATCAATTATCGTGAGTTCGTCGTCCACCTCGGAGACACCCAGACTGCGGATATAGTGGGAACACCAGCCAATCTTTGCCGCCTCTCCTTTAAGCATATGGATCAGATACCGCTCATTGACAGAAATGTCCGTGGAGTCGCCGGACCAATCAAAATATTCCCGGCTGAGACGCATTCCCCATACGCCGCCTTTGAATAAATGCCGCACATAATAAATGAATAAGAGCAACAGAATCACTGCGTTTCCCTGCCAGGCTTTATCCAGCTCATGGAGCTTTAAAAGATGAAAACAGAACAGGGTGATCAACCAATACCATAAAGGAAGGAGCGCAATGACCGAAACAAGGCGCCGCTGGCGGAACGAAATCTCCCGCCGTTCCCGAAACAGCGTCGCAATGATCAGGATCGTGGCAATGACTCCATAAATCAGATTGTAGGACGCCACAATGGTATATGCCTCCGGATTAGTCACAGGTATCTCCCTGGTCTGACTCCAGGGATAGACGATGCCAAAGCATGCAACAGGCAGAAAAACCAGCACTTTGAGCACTTTCGTGATTCTCGGCCAATATTCCTCCAGATGGCAGAAATGAAAACTGAAAATCATCACACAGGGCATGGCTACATAATAGAGGACTGCTGTGAGTATGGAATTAAGAAGGTCATCCAGAGAATAGAGCACACCAAAAAGCAGGATCTCTTTGCCATAGAATATCCCGCTGTAGTAAATGTATTCTTTCAAAACCCCAATGCTCAGCAAAAAGCCGCAGATACAGCTCCACTGATTCACTTTATTTCTGGGACTGGAATAAAATATCAGAAAATAAAGCGCCCAGATCAACAGGGTAAACAGGAGCAGAAGCTCCGTCGGGAACCCTGTTACCTCCATCTTTGACATAGACCCTCACACTTTCTTTATGGACAAACTATAAGAAAATGATAGAAGATATCGAATCACATGTCAAGAAAATTGGCGGGCGGCTGTTCCCTCATTTTATAGGAATGACCAACTCAATTTCACTGCTCTATAATGTCTCAATCCATTCCCGCACCTCTTTTTCCGGCGTAACCAGCTTGCCAAACTCCTGTGCGCTGAACTGAATCTTCTTTCCATTTCTTACCTGCGCTCCTTTTGCAGCCGCCTCGATGTCCTGGAGGGTATGTCCCGGCCAGACCGCATGGGTCTGAAACGGGATCACCGTCTTTCCTGACAAATTATTTCTTCTTATAAATGAGTGCACAGCCGGCGCCATGGTATACCACCAGGTCGGCGTCCCGAGAATGATCGTATCGTATTCGGCCAGATGAACCGGAAGCGGCTCCAGATTCGGCAGATGTCCCCGATTTACTTCTTCTCTTCCTTGCTGAACGATTTCCTCATCTGTGCCGGTATACGGAATCACCGTGTTGAGCACGACCATATCCGCTCCTGTCTTTTCATGAATCATCTTGGCAATCATCTTTGTGTTTCCATCCATTGAATAATATACAATCAGTTTTTTAGACATTTGTTTCATTTCCTTTCTGCATTTATTATCTTCCCTGTACATTTGCGGCAAGACAGATTCTTCGTTTCCTCCGCCACATATCTCTGATATGATTACATTTTCTCACGCAGCGCTTCCCGCATCAGACACGGTGCCCATCCAGATATTCCAGCATATAGTCGGTGACCTGCCGGGCGTCCTCCCCGTAAAAATCATATCCGATCAGCGGCTCAAAGTATGCCCGCCCCACTTCCATCCATAAGAAATATGAAGTCTCCGGAATCTCGTCCACACTCTGGTACATTTCATTGGCATGGTCGGTCATGACAAATGCCGGATACAACAGCACCATGCCCCGGATTTCTTCTTTGTGAGCCGCGCCCGTGATGGCTGAGACAGCGCCGCCCTGACTCGTTCCCATCAAAAACAGATTATCGCTGTCCACATAATCATTTACCCGTCGAAATGTATCACATTCTGACGGGTTCTATAGGCTTATACAGACGATTATATTATCCGGTAGTAACAATCGGTCAAGAAGTTTTTATATCAGAAGATTAATGGCCAATCCTGTGACAAAGGAAAACATCATAACAAATATAAGATATATTACAAAGTTTTTTACGCCCAGTACAATTTTCAGCGCTCCTAGATTGGTAATCTTCGTGGATGGGCCGGTGATCATAAAGGCTGCCGCACTTCCCATACTCATCCCGTCCATGAGCCATGCCTGGAGAAGCGGAATCGTTCCACCTCCGCAGGCATAGAGCGGCACCCCCACAGTTGCCGCCATCAGCACGCCAAAGGCTTCATTCCCTCCGAATGCCGCGGTCATCAGATTTTCCGGCACATACCGCTGGAAAAGAGCTGACAGCAGAACGCCGATCAGAAAATACGGACCTGTGGCCCGGATATTTCGTCCAATGTTTTTCAACAGGCGAATCAGAAGATTCGGATCGGTGTCACGGCTTACCGGCTCGTCAAAGCTGTCAAAGCGGAAGAACGGCTTTCCTCTCCCAAAGACACGGATCAGCAAACCGGCGGTAATTCCGCAAAAAAAAACAGGACACGATCCGCACAGCCAGCGCCGTTGTTCCCAGCGCTGTACTGTAAATGATCAGCTGTGGATTAAGTAAAATCGAGCACATCATAAATGAGGCCAGCCACTCATCCCTCATGCCGATTCCGGAGAAAGAGGCCGCCAGAGGGATCGTGCCGTACATACATAGAGGAGAAGCAATTCCAAGCAGACTTGCCGGAACGATTCCAAGCAAACCCATCTGACTTTGGCTCATACCCCTGAGCAGACCATAGATCTTATCCTTCAGAAAAACGGAGACACAGGAACCCAGCAGGATACCCAATGCCCAATAGCCGAAAATCTGTCGGAGCTGCACATCAAAGTAATACCAGATATAGACAAACTCTCTGTGCAGAATCTCAAATATCTCACCCATCGATACTTACCATCTGATAGGTCCGGCTGCCCAGCCCGATATCCTCTCCATGTTCCAGCACATGGACTGCGTTGCGTGACTCCATCCGGTCAATGAGAGATTCTGTGTCATCCTGAGATGCATACACTAAATCCACGCAGGCCTGGTCCAGAGCCACCGGGTCTGTGGATGCTAGAATTCCAATATCATGCATATTCGGCTCTGCAGGATTTCCATCACAGTCGCAGTCGATGGACAGGTGATTCATAACACTGACGTAGAGGATATTCCCATCCAGGGCATCCACCACAGATTTTCCTGCTTCCGCCATGCTCTCTGTAAACGGATCCTGCTCACCGCCCCACGGACTGGTATGGCTCTCTCCTGCTGTGTGTATCAGACATTTGCCTTCCTGCGATGCCATGCCAATAGATATATTCTTGATGGCGCCGCCAAATCCTGCCATTGCATGCCCCTTAAAATGAGAGAGTACCAGATAGCCGTCATATTCCGGAAAATGTGCTCCCACTAGGTTTTCCGTAAGCTGTGTTCCTCCTTCTACCGGAAGGGATGTGGAACCATCCTCATCCAGCACCACAAAATCTGCAATATCTGTAAATCCGTGATCCTCAGCCACCTGATAATGCATGGCCGTGCCGGAGCGCTGCCCGCCATAAACAGTATTATTTTCCACGATCGTTCCCTTCACCTGCTGTACCAGGTCAACGATCAGATCCGGATCCAGATAATTGCTGGCAGGCGGCTCACCGGTGGAAAGCTTCACCGCGATATTCTCACCTGTCAGTCCCGTACCCAGAGCATCATAAGCCGCCACCATGGCCTCCGGACTGATATCAGATGTAAAATAAACAACAGTATCCGAAGTTGCATCCTGATGTTTCAGAGAGGCAAGAGAAATAACTTCGCCGCCATTGGTTTGAATGCTTTCTCCCGGAACCGCCTCTCCCTCCGTTTCGGTAGTCTGTGTCCCGGATTCTCCTTCAGACTGTGAGGTTGCAGAAGTCGCAGATGTTGCGGATGTCGTAGATGTCGTAGAGCTCGCAGAAGTTGCAGATGTCGCATCTTCATTTCCGCAGCCTGCCAGCGTAGCCCCCAGCAAGGCGGTTCCTAAAATCAGACAAACTATATTTTTCCTCATCTTTATTCGTTTCCTCCTTCATCGTCGTATTCTTCTCTATATACAGAATAATCTACATTTCGCAGAAAGTACAATGCCAAAGAAACATATATAACTATACTCTGAAAGCATACTGAAATAGACGATATAAAAGTCACCTCCGCAAAGTATGATATTTTTGCCTGCAGATGCCTCTTTTTCGCATGCTGACAGTTCTCTTTTATAATAAAAAGACATGACTCACTCCCAAATCATGCCTTTTTCTAAATTCAACTATTTAATTACAGTCCCAGACCTTCAACCCACTCCTGCACGTCCGCTTCATCTGCGCCTGACCAAAATCACGGTCTTTCCGGTGAAATCATTGTTCTCCACGGGCTATTTATCGGCCATGCGGCGATGCCCCACCAGATTGGATACTGCCGTTGATTTGATTTCTAAAAAGAAATGCCCTGTATAATTTCTCTTATGTTCTTGATGGTATCTTCATAAGACACAAAGTCTTCTGTAAAATAACTGGTGATAGACTGATAATCTTCTTCATAAAAGGAATTATCACAAAACTCTGTAATAATGGCAGATACATCTACTCCTTCTTTTGCGGATGGACATACAGTCATTTGAGCCCGATGCTCCCTAACCTCTTTGACCAATGAGACAAACTTATTATCAAAATCAATGAGCGGAGTAAGTTTATAGACATCATACAAATGACGCGAATACCGCTTTGATTTCCCCTGCATATAATAATCACAAAGAGCAAAAATCTTATCAATATAAGTTCTTTCCAATGACTGCAAATTCATTGAAAATCTATCAAGAGAGAATTGTTCTGCAATGTCTTTTCTATTTCGTTTTTCCAGATAATCTCCAATAAAATTGTGTATCTCTACTGACTGTGTCGGAAATGCATACGACCCCAATGCTGTTTCCAGTTTGTAATCGGCATTTCCAATTCTTCGCTTATTCCTCTTAATACAACATTCTTAAGTTTTTTCCTTCTGCTCTCTCCTATATGTTCTTTGAAAGTGATATCAATATCCTCTGAAAAACGATTGATTACATGGAATCCTTTGGATAAAGAAGTTCCTCCCTTGAATACGCACAACTCTAGCTGCTCTGCCAATAATTTCAGGATCAGTGTAACATAGTAGTCTTTTTCTACCACTATAGCTGTTCTTCCGCTTTGCTCAGCAGTCTGCTCTACTATATCTCTAAACATTTCTCTGTCTTTATGAAGATACATATTCCACCTCCGTTTCATATATCGCTTTATATATTTTGAGAGGATAATTTATAATAAATCTGTCGATTTTTTTCTTTGTAATATCATTTTTTCTGGCATATTCTGTCAAAATCTTTCCGCATTTTTCCGGTTCTAACTCTGTACATTTTTCTAGATCTTTCAAGCAGTCAAGAAACTGGAGAACCGGCACATTTTCTTCGGTAATTTCTACCACTGGTTTTCTGATAATATACTGCTTGTTTTTTATTGTCGTTTTTCTAACTAATGCCGGAGCAAAATTGCTGTTTATCTCCTGTGTAAATGGAACCTGCGTGGATAAACCCATGCGGTTTGCCAATGTATAGCCTGCGTAGTACCCCACTCGCTTTCCCCGGCGCATAATATATTTATGAACAGCTACTGTATCTGCGGACAAAGACATCTGTTCCCCGAAAACATCTATTTTAGGAAAATAGTATACTCCCGGCTCAAATCGGCATATAATTCCACTATCAGTAAGTTTTTTTAAATGATATCTAAGATTTTCTTCTGTCATCCCTGGAATACTAATATCTCCGGTGAAAATGGGTTCTCCCGGGATGTAATTTTCTTTCAAATATTGATATAACATAATCATTTTCCTTTCGAAAAGTAAATTATTTATTTACTTTTCGTTAGTATACTTGAAATTATTTTCTTTGTCAATCGCATCTGATTTATTCATCAAAACAAAAAAGAGCAGGATACACGATCCTGCCCAATTTATATATTGATATATTCTGTTCTATATTCCTGACAATTACAGTCCCAGGCCTTCAACCCACTCCTGCACGTCCGCTTCATCTGCGCCTGAGCGGAATCGCTCGCCTTCCTGCCAGTCGCCGGTTCCTGCCATCTCTTCCAGCAGCTCTCCGCTCTCGCCAAGTCCTGATGAAGCTGAGGTACAGAACGGAATCACTGTCTTTCCGGTGAAGTCATTGTTCTCCACAAAGCTGTTTACCGGCCATGCGGCGATGCCCCACCAGATTGGGTAACCGATGAACACTGTGTCGTAGGAATCCCAGTTTTCCACTGTGGTGGAGGTCAGCTCCACATCCCGAAGACTTTCATCTGCGTACTCCTGGGAAACCCGGCTGTTGTCATCGGTCCAGTCCAGATCTGCGTCAGTGTACGGTTCCGTCGGCTCCAATTCAAAAATGTCGCCGCCTGTGGTATCCGCGATCATATTGGCCACTTCTTCAGTATTGCCGGTCGCTGAATAATAGACGACCAGAACATTTCCTGTGTCGGAAACATTGTCAGTAACTTCCTCTGTATCACTTTCCGCTGTGGTGTCTGCCTCGGCAGCAGCATCTGCTCCGTCCTGCGCCGCAGTATCCGGCGCGCTCTCTGAGGAGGTATCTGCCTCATTCTGTGCGGCATTTGTACTCTGTGCCTCTGTCTGAGTCTCCTGCTGTGCGTCACCAGACTGACCACTGTTTCCTGAACTGCAGCCGGCCAAAAGGCTTACCGCTGTCACACCAACCAGACACATGGAAAGAAATTTTTTTACTCTCATTTTATCACTGCTCCTTTTACGATGCGTTTTGTTTTACTTCTTACACCGTAAATATATCGGAAAAACAGCGGTCTGTGAACTCTCCAAAAGTTTTCCAGTTTAAACGAAAAGGTATTGACTACCGGCTGTCTCCTGTCGAATACCGCCGGAACAGCAGCAGTCCGATCACCGCCACCACAAACTCCGTTGCCGGGAAAGCGCACCATACGCCGTGAATCTGCGCGACCACCGAAAGCAGAAACGCCATCGGGATGATCACGATAAATCCCCGGAGCAAGGATATAATGTGCGCCGGCAGCGGCCGCTGCGTGGACGTAAAGTAAATGGACAGGATGATGTTGAATCCGGCGAACGGACAGGCGATAAAGTACAGGCGGAGCCCGTCCATGGCAATAGCCTGCAGCATGGCGTCATGTTCGCTGTTAAATATAGAAGTAATCGGCGACGCGCCGAAAAATACGATCATGTATATGCAGATGGAAAAGACTGCCATGGTCAGTATCGCATAACGCAGAAACGCCCGGATGGCATCGTAATCTTTCAGTCCGAAGCTCCGGCTCATGAGCGGCTGGATTCCCTGGGCGATTCCCGTGTAAATGGCGATGATCACCAGGGAAAGGTTGGCGATTACGCCGTAGGCGGCCACGCCCACATTACCGTTCAAATTCATGATGATCGAATTAAAGACAATCATGACCACGCCGCTGGATACTTCCGTTACCAGAGACGGAACGCCGCTGGACAGGATCCAGCCTGCCTGTCTCGCCTGCGGCCGGCATTTCACCGGATGGAATTTATTATGTTTCCGGATAAAATGCGGCGACAAAATGAGCATGCTGATGATCGGCGCCAGACCCGTGGCGAACGCCGCGCCAAATATCCCCATGCCGCACGGAAAGATGAACACCCAGTCCAGCACCACGTTGGAAAAGCTTCCGCCTATCATGGCAGCCATGGAAAGCTGCGGTGCGCCGTCATTTCTCACAAAACAGAGCAGCACGTTATTGAGCAGAAATGCCGGAGCAAAGGACAAGATGACCCGCAGATATGTTCTGGACATATTGAATACATTTTCTCTCGCCCCGAAAATCCAGACGATGTCCCCGGCAAACAGCAGTCCGACCGCCACAAAAAACACGGCGAACACTGCCGCCAGATACAGCGCATGAGTAAATGTACGGTTAGCCGCGGCACTGTCCTTCTGACTCTTCTGAATGGAATACCGGGTGCCGCCGCCCATTCCGATCATCAGTCCGCTCCCGTGAATAAAGCTGTAAATGGGAATGGCCAGATTGAGAGCTGTGAGGCCGTCCGTTCCCAAACCTTTTGACACAAAAAAAGTATCGGCAAGAATATAGCAGGACAAACCGATCATTCCCATCACGTTCAGTGAGACGTATTTCGCAAAATCCTGCACTCGATTTTTCATTTTCATACAAACCTCCCAAAATATATCTCATAAAATGCATAGCCCATGCGTATCACTTCTGCTTTCTTCTCACAAGCTCAATGGCTTCCTTGCCTGACAGATGCTCCACAGTCATCTCCAGCATACAGAGCGGCTCCCAGTCTTTCTCAATGTAGTTCTGCCGGTTCTCTTCGGAGTCCTCCGGCGCATATTTGAGCGCCAGCTCCTCAATGGCGCGGCGCTTTTCTCCTTCGTTTTCCAGAATACGAACGGAACCGAACGCAATGACGCTCCGGTAACAGGTGGTGTATTTCTCCGGCACAATCTCATCCTGCGCAATGACACAAAAAGAAGCTTTCGGATTCTTCCGTATGGCATCAATCTTGTGGCCTTCCTTCGCACAATGGAAATACAGCTTATCTCCGTCATATACATAGCTGAGCGGAACGCCGTACGGATACCCTTCGTCTCCTGTCAGAGACAGAACTCCCGAAGTTCCCTCCCGCAATATCACCATGGTTTCTTCCTGCGTCAGCTGCTGCTTTTTTCTTCTCATCTCGCGAAACATTTTTCTCCTCCATTTTTAGTTTTTCACATGAAATTTTTAAGTTTTTCTGCAAAAAGGCAAAAGAAAAGCATTGACCTTCGCATCTTCAACGGCCTAACGATGCGAAATCAACGCTCCTGCTCTTACCCGGCGGCAAGCATTTTATGTCAGTGCGGAGTCGGACAAGAAACTGCCCGAACCACACGTTTTATTCCTCTACGTTTTTACCATAAGCCACAAGGCTTGTCAAGAAATTTATTGGTCACTTTCGTGACCTGACCCACCAGTATCATGGCCGCGAGGGTTCCCTCCCGAACGCCCTCCACATTTCCCAGGAAAACAAAAGATAATACCAGGGAGATGCAGACAAGGGTAATGTCAAAGGTCATCTTCATATTGCCGAACTTCACCGGCGCGACCTTACAGATGGCAAGTACAATGCCTTCGCCTGCGGTGGTGACAAGATTCGCCTTCACTTCCACGCTGATACCAAAAGCGATCAGCACGATGCCGGCAATACAGAGTAGCCATTCTCCCGCATAGCTGGAAACATGCAGTCTCCGCAGCAAATATTCCGCCACATCGATCATCGTTCCAAAAACGATGGCCGCCGGAAACTGCAGCAGTTGAAACCAGTCATACTGTCTGCGCAAAATGGCAATCTGAATCAAAACAAAAAGAAAATTCATGATGATAGTCGTGGTTCCCACCGATAAGCCGGAAATCAGCGAAGTCACGTAAGGAACTGTGGATATGGGCGAGATCCCCAGATTGGCTTTAATCGAAAAAGCAACTCCGAAAGCCATGATGGACAATCCCAGACACAAAAAAATAAACCGTAAAAACGGATGATCAAACGTTCTCTTTCCCTTCGGTCCATCTGTTTTTCTATTACACATTTTTCTCACCTTCCTTACTGTTATTTTTGTAAATAACATCCTGTTGTTGCTTTCTGCACGGGATTTTCCCGCAAATTCATGTCAATTATAGTCTTTTTCTCTGCTTTTGTAAAGAATACCGCCGGGGTATGGTATAAGACTGCTGTGGTATGACATAAGGCAGCCGGAGGTGCAAGGCATAAGACTCCAGTATAAAAAATGCTAAGACTCCGGTGTAAAAATAAAAATGCCACGCAGTTTATTGAAAAATGTGCAGAATTATATGTAATACAAGGAAATATATAGGGCTTCCTCGGAAAATGTGTTACAATAGCTTTTAACCTGCAAAACAACAAAACGATAAAAGACATTAGAAAGGAACAAAAACATGAACATAGATTTATCTCACGCAAGGCAGCAGTTTGAGTCCTACCTGGACCAGTACGACCGGACGGACGACAAAGTCCGCCTGAAAATCATCCATACCTATGGGGTGATGGAATGCAGCCGCAGGATTTGTGAGCGGATGCATCTTTCTGAAGAAGATACCATTCTGGCGCAGCTCATCGGTCTGCTTCATGACATCGGACGGTTTGAACAGCTGAAAAAATATAACAGTTTCGAGCCGGACACCATGGATCACGCGGCTTTCGGCGTGCAGATTCTTTTTGAGGAAGGAAGAATCCGGGACTACGTCGCCGAAACTGATTGGGACAGTATTATCCGTACCGCCATCGCCCGCCACAGTGATTTTAAGCTGGAGGGCGTCACCGACGAGAGGGAATTGCTTCACGCCAGGCTGATTCGGGACGCCGATAAACTCGACAACTGCCGGGTGAAGCTGGAGGATTCCATCGAGACCATACTGGGCGTGTCGGCAGAGGAAGTCGGCAGTTCTGCCATCACGCCGGAGGTGATGGCACAGTTCATGAATCACCAATCCATTTACTCTCCCACAAGAAAAACAAAGATGGACTACTGGCTCTCCTATCTTGCCTATTATTATGATATCAACTATGAAGAAACTCTGGAAATCATACAGGAACACCATTATGTGGAACGGCAAATTGCGCGAATTCCTTATGACAATCCAACAACCGCCGCTCAGATGCAGGAAATCAAAAAAATCCTGCAGGACTATTTTTGCGCAAGGATCAACACCCGCAAAAAATAATGAAAACCGTACAACAGCTAAAAAGACTGCCTATGGGAAAAGAGGTGATTTTCCTCTTTCTCATATGCAGTCTTTCGTTTTTCAGAAATATTTTTTCAAAAATATTTCCGGCTTCCCCACAGATTCGCCTTTTTCAAATCCAGATACTGTTGATACGCATCCTCAAGGATCTGTTTTTCATTGGGGAACCGGAGCAAATGATAGGCTTCATGAAATTTATAAAAACCGGAATCCACAAAATATTCTTCTCTCTGCGGCTTGGAATAATAGCTGTCCGCCATCATCAGATACCAGTGTACATCCTTCACCACCACATCATGGGCGGTATTAAAAGTATACTGACTCTTTCCCACATATTTGATAATAGAAGCTCTCGCACCGGTTTCCTCTCTCACTTCCCGCAGTGCGGTCTCTTTATACTCTTCTCCCTCCTCTACTGTTCCTTTTGGAAGCACCCATCCTTCATACCGATTCTTATAATTCTTGTACAAAAGAAGAATCTTCCCGCGAAAAATTACCACACCACCACAACTTGTTGCCTCTATCATGATCTCTTCCTCCTATGCAAACAATTCTGGTGTGTATTACACTTGGTATCAGTATATCAAATCCCTCTGTCCTTTGCAAGAAAGCATACTGATTTTTGCAAATATAATTTTAAGTTATATTTTCCGCAGGGACATCATTCTCTCTGCCATACGTATTTATCAGGAATAATAATCCTTCATCTCATTGTTATAATAGGAGTCAAAGACCTCCTTTGCAATCGGCGCCGCGTATTCGCTGCCCGCTCCGCTGTTTTCCACAATAACGCAGACTACCAGATCCGGATCTTCCACATTGGAATAGCCAAAGAACCAGGAATGGGAGCGTTCTCCCTCATTTTCCGCCGTACCTGTCTTTCCTGCCGCCGTATATAAATCCGTCTCCAATGTTCGTCCCGTACCGTCAGTTACTACATTCTGAAGCATTTTCTGCAGAGTTTTTGCATCCTTCTTATCCACCAGTGTTTTATACTCTGTCGGTTCCGTCTTTTCGACCACCGCTCCATCCGAGCTTTCCACGCTTTCGACCAGATACGGTTTCATCAATACGCCGTCATTGGCAATGGCGCACATGATGAGCGCATTATGAAATGGCGTCATCAGCGTATTTCCCTGCCCGATGACTGTCTGCGGCACTTCACTTTTCTGAGAATTCTCATCCAGATCGAAACGGCTCTGCTTCACAGACAGATCAAAAGGAATGCTCTGTCCAAATAAAAACTTCTCATTCAGAGCCGCGAAACGTTTCAGATTCAGCGTGCTTCCCAAAGTGACAAACGCCGTATTACAAGACTTGGTAAAGGCCTCGTTTAAATCCACCTCACCGTGTTCTTCGTCCTCATAACAACTGATGCGCACGCTGTCCACAACTGTTTCTCCGGTACAATCATAAGAAAAATCTCCATATGAGCCCGGATGTTCTTCAATATATTCAAGAGCCGTCAACACTTTATAGGTGGAACCCGGAGGATATAAGCCCTGGGTCGCACGATTTAACAGACAGCTGTTATCTTCATCAGAATTAATTTCTTCCCATATATCATCAAGCTCATTGGGATCAAAATCCGGTTTGGAAACCATCGCCCTCACTTTTCCGGTCTTTGGTTCAATGGCTACCACCGCTCCCCTGTAATCACCCAGAGCATTGTAAGCAGCTTTCTGCAAACGGGTATCCAACGTTGTGACAACGGTATCGCCAACGCTTTTTTCTCCCGAGACGCCCCCCTTCAACTGTTCCACCAGCTGTTCATGAGAGGTCAGCAGATCATAATTATAGGCAGACTCCAGCCCTGCCTTCCCGTGAGAATTATAGCCCACCACATGAGCAAACATATTTTCATAAGGATATTCCCTTGTCTCGTTGCCTTCATCATCCACTGTGGTTTCCGCCAGGATCTTATCGTTCGCGCTCATGATACTTCCCCTCCGCACTTTCTCTGAAAGCGAGGTGGTGCGTTTATTATAAGGGCTGTTGATAATCCCCGGAGCGTCGTAGATTGTGAACTTCACAAGATAACCGATCAGTCCGAGAAAAATAACTACCACAAAAAGGCTGGTGTGGAACATATATCGGTTCGTCCTGAGCTTCCGTCCTTTTTTGGGTACGAAGAGGGCAGCCAGACGTTCCCATATACTCATGGACTCTGTCTGCACCCTGTTTGATTGTCTACCGGACGTTCTGTCTCTCTGTGTTGATTTCTGATGTTTGTTCATCTTCTACCACTTCCTCATCTTCCTTATAGGCAATCATAAAAATGCCCTGCATGATCGCAAATATAATCAGGGTACTGGCCACGGAACTTCCTCCGTAGCTGATCAACGGCAATGTTACACCGGTGGACGGGATAAACTTTGTGACGCCTCCGATGCACAAAAACACCTGGAAAATAAAACAGATGGAAAATCCATAAGCCACCAGCTTATAAAAGCGTCCTTTCACATCCATGGCAATCTGCAGGAAATGTACAAAAACGCCGAGATAAATAAATATCAGGCAAATGGCGAAAAAAACGCCGAATTCTTCTGCGATAGCCGAAAAAATAAAGTCACTTTCAACCACCGGTATGTCAGACGGGCTGCCCTGGGTCAGCCCCATGCCAAACCAGCTGCCCGTACCGATGGCAAACAGAGACTGGGTGATCTGATAACCTCTCCCCTCTATGATCGACCATGGATCCGTCCACGCGTCAAATCTGGCTCTGACATGAGAAAACAATATGTAGGCAAGCCGTCCTGCCAGCACGCCGGCAGAAGCTCCGCCGATCACATAAACGCCCCGCCCGGTGGCCGCATAACAAAGGAAAACAAAAATCACGAAATAAATCAAAGCGCCGCCCAGATCTCTCTCCATGATCAGCACCATCACATGGCATCCGGAAAACAAAGCCGTCACGAAAATCCGTTTAAAACTCGGAGGACGCTCCAGCATGGCCGCCAGGAAAAACACAAAGGCAATCTTTACAAACTCCGAAGGCTGCATGGCAAAACTTCCGATGGAAATCCAGTTAGTCGATCCATTTTTAGTTGTTCCGATCACAAAAACAGAGGCGAGCAGCGCCAGCCCTATCAACCCGTATATCCATCGAAGACGCTTCAGCCAGTATGCCTTTTCCAGAAAATACGGAACGATGAGCACCACAAGAGAGCTGACCGCAGCAATCGCAAACTGCCGGACGGCCTGTGCAAAATCCAGCCGGGTCAGAACTACAAAGCCAATCAGCAGGAGAAAACAGGTATGATTCATCAAAATACGCGAACAATCCGCATATATACGTTCATAAATGAGGATCAGCACTTTAAAAAAAACAGCCTGCGCCACATATAGGATAAGTATTTTTACGTCAAATGTCTTTAAAAACAAGACGCCATAGCAGATAAAATGAAAAATAAACATGAATCGTTCCTGCCGGTTCATACGTTTTATCTGCCGGTCTTCCGTGGAAGGAAGAAAAACTGTAAAACAAGACACAGCGTAAATTGCGCACATAATCATGAAAATGTAATTGGATCCTGTTGATATAATATTTAGCATGACCTCACCTACTCAATTCCATATTTCCAGTATGCGTCCGGTTCCTTTCCTTTCGCCGGACCAAATCCGTTTTTCTCCCATCTTTCATAATCAAGGACAGCCTCCCGCGCGCTCCTCTCGTCATCCAGAAAGAAATGAAAGATCACCGCATCCAGTCCTCTGACAAATGCTCCTTCTTCCTCTCCCAAAAGATTCCGCGGCGTGTCCGACCAAATGGTATTATAACAATATCTGCAATGGCTCACAACCGGCAAACGGCGCTTCTTCTTATCTTCCAGAAAAAGCACTTCCTGGCGGCGATCACATCCGCCCTGCGTTTTCTTAATACACTGAGCAGACTTCATCAAAGGAATTCTGCCGTAAACAGAACATTCGACCACCACGTCCTTCTGTCTATTTGCAAGCATCTCCCGGCACTCTCCGCCGGAAAGCTCCAGCGGCAATTCTGCTCCGGCAATCCCAAATATCCGCTTTGTCTCCGCCAGAGAAAAATGATTCCACTGATAAAATGAAGACGCTGCATAAACCGGAGCCGTTCGGTCCTCCATCTCCCAGAGAAACTGCGCCTGTCCCATAGTATGCGCATAAATACCGGACCACAGCCGCGACCGGCACACAACAGACAGTTCGCTTCGGCTGTCCGCCGCCGCCTCATCCTCCCTTAAGATAAGCGGCAGAGACAGATATGCATTCTTCCCCTGCCGGCAGATCTGCGCCGCAAAAGAAAGACTATCTTCTTCTGCCCAAAAATCCAGAGGGAGGCAGATACTGTTGAAAAATGGATGCGACAAACAAAATTCCGCTATTTTCTTATCATAAACCACTGCCATTTTTTTCTTATCAGCATGAAAATCATCAAATTTCTTATTGTTATTTAGTGAAATAACAGTATCACTTTTTTCTTCTGATTGCAAGGAAATCTTTCTGTCTCTTTTATTTTTTTCTTCTGACACACTCCGGCATGCCCGGCGCTCCATCTGCTCCTGAAGCATCCGGAATCCCGTTTGTCTCAACTCTTTTACCGCCGACATGGGAAGAAATGCATTTTCCTCCAGATCGGCATCCAGATCTTCCAGATAAAACGGCACGTCTCCGGTTTTATTCATCTGCCGATAAATATCTTCTTCTGTGACCGGACGTTTTGCGGAAGGCTCCGCCGCTTTTCCCAACACAAGGATCTCTTCCCCTCTGCATCGCAGCAAAAGCTCCGACGAGTTGCCGATTCGCACAATGATTTTTCCCTGTACCGGATATTTTATCTCTTTTTTTAAAATGTCATTCTCTATCCAGGAAGAAAGACTATCATTTTTTCTTCGATATACTTCCATGCCGGCACGCAGCGCTTTTGTTCCCGGGACATTCAGAATAATTCTCCTGCCATCCTTCCGAAGATGCTCCGGCACCGTAAGCGCCATCTCTTCCTGACCGGGCAGCGGCAGAATCAGGATATCCTTCGGATGCAAGATTGTCCCCCTGTCAAGCTCCACTGCGATCTGCCCGCGGCGCACCTGACGCACCCATCCGATTTTCCGGCCGAGATTTCTCGGATGTATCGTGGCCATCATCTCAGAACAATTATGCCGGTTCCAGTAGCCGTCTGTGAAACCACTGCGGCTGTAAAGTTCCTCAAGAGCCTCGTAATCTTTCTTAGAAATCTTCCATTTTCGTTGCCGGTGCTCCTGTTTTTTGTCCAACGACAGATCTTCCTCCCCCATCTCCCGATAGAGATCCAGATACTTTCTGTAAATGGCAGTTACTCCTGCCACATATTCTACATTTTTCATGCGACCCTCGATTTTCAGGGAATCCACACCGGCTTCAATCAGCGATGGAAGCCAGGAAATGGCGCACAGATCCTTGGGGCTCAGCAGATGAGCGTCGGCAGAAGACCGAGAATCTCTTTCCATCACCCGGTAAGGCAGCCGGCATGG
>ERZ1643247.1373-NODE-1373-length-22662-cov-7.785420_pt1 | contig 22662 bp, 7 predicted proteins | sample MGYA00579264_ERZ1643247 | MGnify/ENA primary metagenome ERZ1643247 (study PRJEB29033, sample SAMEA4952262) | chicken gut metagenome | biome: Broiler Chicken; feature: Gastrointestinal Tract; material: Caecum | place: Ireland | collected 2018 | study: Broiler... | reverse complement strand
AATCGGCCAGCAGCAGGTCCAGCCATACCTGCAATACGATGAACCCGACCGAAAGGACAAGGTACACCCAGTCCTTCCAGTGCAGCGCTTTCAATATCCTTCCCATAGGCGCCTCCCTTCCGTCTTTTCCCTGTAGTTATTGTGCGCAATTATAACACAGAACCGTCGGGCTGTCAAATATTTCATATAAATTTATAATAAATATTTGTGAAATGTTTGCGGAAATTATTGACATCGCCGCGCCGCCGCGCTATAATGGGGAGCGAACGAGGTAAAGACCATGCAGAACGAACAGGCGGAACGGCTCGTACAGCTTCTTTTTCAGGCTGCGCCGCCCTTCCGCAGGAACTACATCAAGCCGTCGCCGCCCGAAAAGATCGACGGGTTCCCGCGCATACCGCATCACCATGTATTCTGCCTGCTCATCCTGAAAAAGAGCGGGCGGGAGAGCATGGGCGTGCTTGCGGAAAAACTGGGCGTCTCCAACCAGCAGTGCACGCGCATCGTGGGCGAACTGGAAGAGAACGGGCTCGCCGCGCGCGCCGCGGACGAAAAGAACAGGCGGCTCGTGTACGTTACGCCGACGGAGAAGGGAACGCAGCTGCTGACCGTATTCTACCGCCATGCCTGCGAACATATCCGCGAACAGCTCGGCGCACTCCCCGACGAGGACGTCGACGAGCTCATCGCACACCTTGCGGGGATCATCCGGATCTTGGACAAGCTCGGCTGAGTTTCCGCCGCAGCGGCGCCCGTGCCCGCACGGGCGTTCCTTATTATAGTATGCACCGGAAGGTGCGGTTTTTCCGACGCGGGAACGCGCCGCGCGGTGCCGTGCGGTGCGGCGCAAAAAACGGGCGCGGAAGCCGAAAGGCTTCCGCGCCCGTATACGTTCTTTCCGTCACGCTTTCGGAACGATGAGCTCCATGTCCGAATCGGGATAACTGCAACAGGGGTGGATGTACCCGAATTTTTTATCCGCAAGCCGCCGCTTGTCCGCGCCCGCGACCGAAAAACTGCCCGAAACGAGCTTGCTGTGGCAGAAGCCGCAGCCGCCGGCACGGCATTTGGAGGGAACGTTCAGCCCCGCGCGCTCCATCGCCGTCAGCACCGTTTCGCGCGCGTCGGCGGGAACGGTGTACGTTTCGAACCCGATGTGCACGGTAAGCGTATACGTCTGCGGGGCGACGTCGCGCAAGCCGACGCAGTTCGCCTCCTTTTTGATGCGGCGCAGGGGCAGCCCGAGCGCCGCCAGCTCCTTCTCCGCAAAGGCATACATCGCCGTAGGCCCGCACAGCATGGCGGTAAAGTCGCCCGAAACATACTTTCTGATGAGTTCCGCGCCGATAAACCCGTGCTCGAAGCCCTCTTTCCGCTCATCGCTCAGCACATAGACGACCCTGAACGCATCCGAAGCGAGCGCGTCCAGCTCTTTGCGGAAAAGAATGTTCTCCTCCTTCCTCGCGCCGTAAAATACGGTGAGCGAACAATCGAGCGTGCCGTCCGCGATCGCCTGCGCCATGCTGTAAAACGGCGTGATGCCGCTGCCGCCCGCAAGGCCCACGAGCTGTTTCGCGTCCTTGACCGGCTCATAGCAGAATTCGCCCGAAGGATCGCCGACGGTGAACAGTTCCCCTTCTTTCGCATTGTCAAAAAGGTAGCCGCTGAAAAAGCCGCACTTCTGCACGGTGAGCGAAAAGCGCCTGCCGAGCGCCTCTTTCGGGGCGGAAGAGATGGCGTACGGGCGGGAAACTTCGCTCTCCCCGATCCTGCAGCCGAGCGTCACATACTGCCCGGCGCGGAAATAGAACGGGTGCTCCGTCTGAAAGGTGTACGTTTTCGTGTCCGCCGTATTCTGTTCGACGGAAACAAGTTTTGCCTGCCTGTACCCGGGATGCAGGATCTTCGCCGTTTCGTTCACGCGGTACGACGAAGGGAGCGGCGCGGCGGAACCCTCCGCAAGTTTTTTGCGGCGTTTGGGCACCATCTTTTTGAAGCGCAAAAGATCCATAAATCCGAAGATCTGCCTTTTGAAGGTATATGCCATGGTTCAGCCCTCCCTTTTGATGTCGCCGACGGTCTGCCTGCCGGAAATGTCGCCCGAAAAATAGGCGCTCGAATAGCCCGAAAGCCGCATCGCGTAGCCGCCCGCAAAGCGCAGCCCGCGTACCTTGTGATCCTCGCCCATCATCTGCAGGCGGGGCATCAGCCCGTCCCAATACTGCGATTCGTACCCGTAGATGACGCCCTCCGGGTGCCCGCAGTAGCGCGCATACGTCATCGGGGTGGCTACGGAGATCTCTTCGATGTGCCCGCGCAGTTTCGCGCCCGTATCCTGCTCGAAGCGGTCGATCATCTTGTTCGCCACATAGTCCTTGGTCCTGAAGTAATCTTCCGCCTTCACGTTGCCCCAGTCGTCGCTCATATACAGCGTGGTGAAATACATCATGCAGGTGCCCTTCGGCGAACATTCGGGATAGGCGCGGTTGAGGCAGACGGTCGCCTGCACTTCGTTGTCCCTGATGGTGCGCATGCGCTCGTACTGCGCGGCGGAATCTGCCGTGTCGTACAGGAAATAGTTATGGTTTTCCACGCCGAGCTCGTCCGCATCCGCGTCCAGCCCCAGGAACATGCTGAATCCCCTTCCCGAAAACTTACGCGCGTTCGTTGCGCGCACTTCCGCTTCGGGCGCCTTGTCCATCATCTTCCCGAACACGAGGTGCGGCGCACAGTTGGCGACGACGTGCCTTGTTTGGATCGGCGTTCCGTCGTCCAGCACGACCCCGCTCACGCCGCCGTCCTTTTCATCGGTCAGGATCTTTACCGCTTCGGTATTGAACAGCACGTCGCCGCCGAGCTCGCGGATCCGTTCGGTGAGCGCGAGCGAAATTTCATGCGAACGCATTTTCGGCATGCTTGCGCCGCGTTTGATGTAGCGGTTGACCATGCTCGCATAGTGCAAAAAGCTGAGATCGTCGCAATGCGCGCCGAGATAGCACCAGTAGGCGTTGAGGATGTCCTTCGCCTTTTTCGGCATCTTCAGCGTGTCCAGCACCTCGTTGACGGAGTACGAGCCGCACCGCACAAAGTTGCCGTAATGCTTGACCATGTATTTGGAGTCCGTATTGCCGTTCACGGACGAACTGTACGCCTGCGCGAGGCGGATCTCTTCGGCGAGGTCGAAAAATTTGACCATCGAAGCGCGGCTGCCCGGTACGTAGCTCTCCATTTTGTCGATGAACGCCTGCACGCCGAAGGGCATGGTCGCATCCAGCTTCTCCGCCCGCGCGATCACGCGGTACGCCTCGGGGATCTGCGTCCATTCGATCTTGTCCGTCACGCCGAGCTCGTCGAACAGCACGCGCACGTCGCCCGCGTTGTCTGCCGTGCCGAAGTCGTTCAGCTCGTGCAGCGACGCTTCGAACTCGAACCTGCCGCGGCGGAAGCTCGTGGCAAAACCGCCCGGAAGGTTGTGCTTTTCGACCAGCAGCGTTTTTGCCCCGCCCTGCAACAGGCGGATCGCCGCGACCAGCCCGCCGTTCCCGGCGCCGATCACGACCGCATCATATTTTTTCATGTCCCGCTCCTTTTTATCTGTTTTTTTCTTGTTCCTGTCTGAATTTTGCGATCAGCCCGCGGCATACGTCGCTGAGCATGGCGCGCACTTCCTCTTTGCCGAAGGCCGCCGTGCCCGTCGCCGTCATCGCGGCGATCCCGTGCGAAAACAGCCACATGTCGCGGTAAAGCGTTTCGGCGGCAATGCCCGTCAGCCCCTCGCTCTCTTCGATGACGCCCAGAATGTACTCCATCTCCACATGCGCGCCCAGAACGTCGGTCTGCCCGAAATCGCTCATGAACAGCAGGCGGAAGAGCGCGCGCTCTTCGGAGGCGAAGGAAATGTAATTCAGCCCGACCGCCATATACGGAGAAACGCCCTCCTGCGGACGGCGCAGATGTTCGCCGAACACGCCGAGCGCCGCCTCGTATACCGCACCGCGCAGCTCCTCCATCGTGGAAAAGTGCCAGAAGATCGGCTGCGTCGAACAGGAAAGCTCCGCCGCGAGCGCCTTCGCCGTCAGCGCCGCTTCCCCGCCCCTGCGCACAAGCGCGAGCGCGCCGTTTACGATCTGTTCCCTTGTCACCTTCGGCCTCGGCGGCATAACCCCTCCACAGTTTTTTTCGTTATATAATGTATATTATATATCAAAAACGGGATTTGTCAAGACCCTTTTCAAAATTTTTCGGAGTTTTGCCCTGACCCCTTTTCAAAATTTACTTTTCGGGGGGGCAGGATACAGTATGTGCGGGAACGCCGCTTTGCTTCCGCAGGGCGGCAAAAAAAGCGAAACAAACCGGGGCGCCCATAAAGAGCGCCCCCCAAAAAAGGACTTTGCTCCCGCAGGGCGGCAAAAAAAAGCGGGGCTGCCGCACGGCAGCCCCGCTTTTGGGATACGTTCTGTTATTTTGTGCCGAACAGACGGTCGCCCGCGTCGCCGAGCCCGGGCAGGATGTAGCCGTTTTCGTTCAGCTCTCTGTCGAGGGTGGAAACGTAGACGCGCACGTCGGGGTGCGCCTCCGCGACCCGTTTGATGCCCTCCGGTGCGGCAATAATGGACATCATGCGGATGTTTTTGCACCCGCGCTTTTTGAGCGCCGCCAAAGCGTCGCAGGCGGAGCCGCCCGTCGCGAGCATGGGATCGACCAGGATGACCGTTTTGTTTTCAATGCCTTCGGGGAGCTTGCAGTAGTACTCCTGCGGTTCGAGGGTCTCCTCGTCGCGGTACATGCCGATGTGCCCGACGCGCGCCGTAGGGAGCACTTTGTGCACGCCGTTCACCATGCCCAGCCCCGCGCGGAGGATGGGAACGATGGCGACGCTCTCTTCGGGGATGCGGTACTGCACCGTTTTTTCGAGCGGGGTCTCCACTTCGACGGGGATGAGCGTCATATCTTCCATGCTGACGTAGGTCATGATCTGCGTGATCTCTTCGACCAGCTCGCGGAACTCCTTCATGCCCGTGTTCTTATCGCGCAGGATGGAAATTTTATGCTTGATAAGGGGATGATCGAAAATAAAAACGTTCGGATACTGCTGCATCGTCCTATTCCTCCCTTTTGCCGTCCGCTTTTTCGCCGTCCGCCGCGCCCGTCGTTTCGGGCGGGGCTAAGTTCTCTTCGGCAGCTTCGGACGGGGCGGACGTTTCCGCTTCGCCCTCGGTCTCTTTTACGATGCTCTCCGCAGGCTCTTCCGCGCCCTCCTGCGCGGCGTCTGCCTCTGCCGCCCTGGCGCGCTTCTTTTTATTGATGTTCACCAGCAGGTTCGTAAGAATGCCGAGGATGAGCGCGCAGGCAATGTTCGTAATGGTGATCTTGCCGAAGGTGAGCGCAAGGCTCCCCACGCCCGCGATGAGGATGGACGAGACGGTGAACAGGTTCCCGTTGTCGTTGAGGTCGACCTTCTGCACCATTTTCAGACCGCTGACCGCGATGAAGCCGTACAGCGCGATGCACACGCCGCCCATCACGCAGCCGGGGATACTTTCCAGAAACGCCATGAAGGGGGCGATGAAGGACGCCACGATGGCAAACAGCGCCGTTACGAAGATGGTCACGACGGAAGCGTTGCCCGAAATGGCGACGCAGCCGATGGATTCGCCGTAGGTCGTGTTGGGGCAGCCGCCGAAGATCGCGCCGACCATCGAGCCGACGCCGTCGCCGAGCAGCGTACGCGAAAGCCCGGGGTTGCGCAGGAGGTCGGTGCCGATGATGGACGAGATGTTCTTGTGATCCGCGATATGCTCCGCGAACACGACGAACGCGACGGGGATATACGCCACGGCGATGGTGCCGATGTACGCGCCGATGTCTGTGCTTTCAAAGAAGCTGAGATCGCTGAACAATTCGACGACGGTGAACCCGGGCACCCACTCAAAGGAGGTAAAGACGCTGAAATCGATGATGCGCATCGCTTCCGCGCCGGGGATATAGCTGAACCCCGTAAAGATCGCGGCGAGCGCGTAGCCCGAAAGGATGCCGATGATGAACGGGATCATCTTCATCATCTTTTTGCCGTACACCGAGCAGATGACGGTCACGGCGAAGGTGAACAGCGCGCAGACGAGACAGAGGATGGAGTTCGTGTTCATCGTGTAGCTGCCGAGTTCGTTGAGGCTGATGCCGCCCACGGCGTTCTGGATGGCGCTGGACGCGAGCGAAAGCCCGATGAGCGCGACCGTAGGCCCGATGACCGCGGCGGGCATGATCTTATCGATCCACTTCACTCCCGCGAATTTGACGGCTATGGCGATGACGACGTACACCAGCCCCGCAAAAACAGCGCCGACGATCAGCCCGAACGCGCCGAGCGACATCGAAACGCCGCCCGCGAACGCCGCGCACATCGAGTTGATGAAGGCGAACGAGCTGCCGAGGAACACGGGGCTGCGGAATTTGGTGAACAGCTGGTACACCAGCGTGCCCGCGCCCGCGCCGAACAAAGCCGCCGAAATAGACATTTCGCTCCCCGTGGTACTGTTGACCACCATCGGCACCGTAATGGTCGCCGCCAGAATGGCCAAAAGCTGCTGCAATGCGAACAGCACGAGCTGCCCAGGGCGCGGCCTGTCCTTTACGCCGTAGATCAGATTCATTGGTGAAAACTCCCCCTTTCTTTTGTTTTTGCGCCTTCCGCTTGCCGCAGGGAGATCGCATTCGACTCATTATAGCATTCTCCGACAAAAAAGGCAAGGGTACGTGAACGTTTCGTGAAACAAATTCTTGCGCGGTGCGGATTTTGTGCGCACCGCACTGCGCCGCGCCGTATCCGCCCGCGGCGCGCCGCGCGGCGGACGCCGCCGCACGAACGGAAAAACGGGAGGCGTTTCCGCCTCCCGCATGATCTTTTCCGCCGTTCCCGCCGCCGTCGGCGATCTGTTTTACAGCGCCCGCGGCGGCAGCATGCCGCCCGTTCAGCGGCGGCGCGGCAGCCGCACCGCCTTGCCGCCCGTGAGTACGATCATCTTGACCGCGTCGGGCGAAAAGTCGTCCGCTTCGACGATGAGCGGTTTATCGAGCATCCCGCGCGCGAGCACTTTGAGCGAACCCGCCTTCTGCGGCGCCAGCCCGCGCTTTTTCAGCGCGCCAAGGGTGACCGTTTCGCCCGCGGCAAAGCGCAGCGACAGCGTATCGATGTTGACGATCGCGCGCTTGCCCGCTCCCGCGGGCGCCCTCTTCTCCGCCTGCCGCGCGGGCTCTGCGGGTTCGGGCGCGCTCTCCACGAGCGTCGCCGCCGCTTCGTCCGTGAGCGCGCTGTGCGCTTCGTCGAGGGTGATCTTATCGCGGATGAGCTGCGAGATATCGACCGTTTCCGCCTCGCTCCCGTCCTCGTTGCGCCCGCCCATCGTCACGCGGATGAGCCCCGCGGCGATGAGGTCATTGACCGATGCGGGCGGAATGAGCTCCGCGCTCTGCCCGCTTTCGCCGCAGGTCAGCCCCGCGCGCTCCGCCGCAAGCCCGAACAGATACATTGCGTATTTCAGCTTGCGCGGCGAACTGATGCGCAGCATCATCGGCGTTGCCGCGAACCGCTTCACGCCCGATACGTCTTCGCCGCGGTACTTCGTTTCCGCAAACTCCGCGGGATCCAGCGCCAGCGCGATGCACAGCCTGCGCCCGCGGAAGAACAGCATCGCCAGGTTTTTCCTGCCCGAACGCACCCGTTCCTGCCGCCAGCTGACGCGCGTTTTCACCTTCTGCCAGCGCGTGATCTCCTCATACAGCGCCGCGTACCAACCGCGCACCTCCTCCGAGGCGAGCGCCAGTTTTGCAAGGAAACTGTAATTGTAACGGAACCACGCCTGCCCGCCTTTGATGCCCGCAAGCTCCGCAAACCTGCGCGCGTCCTCTTCGGAAACGTTCTCTTCGTCCGTTTCGCCCTCGTCCCCTTCCGCACCGTCCTCGGGCGCCTCTTCGGGCTGCTCTTCGGTGACGGGCTGCTCTTCGGTGACGGGTGTTTCGGCGGGCGCTTCCTCCGCGGTGACCGCGGCTTCCTCGGGCAGCGCCTGCTGCGCCGCGCCTGCCTCCAGCTTTTCGCGGAGGAGCTGCGACACGTCGACGGCTTCCCCGCCGCCGTTCATCGTAACGCGGATGAGTTCGGCGGCAATGAGTTCGCTCACCGATGCGGGCGGGATGAGCTCCGCGCTCTGCCCGCTTTCGCCGCAGGTCAGCCCCGCGCGCTCCGCCGCAAGCCCGAACAGATACATTGCGTATTTCAGCTTGCGCGGCGAACTGATGCGCAGCATCATCGGCGTTGCCGCGAACCGCTTCACGCCCGATACGTCTTCGCCGCGGTACTTCGTTTCCGCAAACTCCGCGGGATCCAGCGCCAGCGCGATGCACAGCCTGCGCCCGCGGAAGAACAGCATCGCCAGGTTTTTCCTGCCCGAACGCACCCGTTCCTGCCGCCAGCTGACGCGCGTTTTCACCTTCTGCCAGCGCGTGATCTCCTCATACAGCGCCGCGTACCAACCGCGCACCTCCTCCGAGGCGAGCGCCAGTTTTGCAAGGAAACTGTAATTGTAACGGAACCACGCCTGCCCGCCTTTGATGCCCGCAAGCTCCGCAAACCGCCGCGCGTCCTCTTCGGAAACGTTCTCTTCGTCCGTTTCGCCTTCGTCCCCTTCCGCGCCTTCCTCTTCCGCCTCCTCGGGCTGCTCCGCTTCGGCGGGCTGCTCTTCGGCGGGTTCGGGCGCCTCTTCGGGTGCAGGCGCTTCGATGAGCGCTTCTTCCGCGGCAGGCTCTTCGGCGGGTATTTCGTCCGCCTGTTCTTCGGCGGGCGTTTCGGCGGGAGCAAGCTCCTGCAGCCGCGCCGCTTTCGCCTTTTTGCGCCGCTTTACGAGCAGAACGATGTCCGCGATGCCGAGCACGATGCACGCCGCGCCGAGTGCGACGCACGCCCATTCCTGCCCGCCCAGCCCCGCCGCGAGCAGGTTGCCCGCGCCGAGCGCCGCCATGCCGAACATGCCGCCCGCCGCGTCCGTATGGGCGGGCGCCTCTTCTTTTCCGCCGTCGGAAGGTTCTTCTTTCCCCTCTTCGGCGGGAGTTTCCGCTTCGGAATGCGCTTCGCCCTCTTCGGCGGGAGCTGCGCCGTCTTCGCTGTTTTCGGCAGCTTCGCCTTCGGCTGCGCCCTCCTCGGGCGTTCCGCCTTCGCCGCCGTCGGGGTCGTTTCCGCCGCCGTTCGGGTCATCGCCGCCGTTCGGGTCATCGCCGCCGTCCGAGCCGCCGTCCGAGCCGCCGTCCGAGCCGCCGTCGGGAACGGGCTTCTTTTTCCTCTTTACAAGTTCGGCGATCAGCCCCGCCGTTTCGCCCGCAAACGCCGCGCCGAGCACGGCGATGAGCCAGACGTAATCCCCTTCCGCCTCGCCGACGGTGAACGCGAACGTCACGGGGTCGGTACTGCCGTCCGCCCAGACGTAGTTGACGGGGTCGGCAAGCGACACGGTCACGGTGTATTCGCCCGCTTCGCTCTGCTCGTTGCCCGCAATGGTCATCAGCGCCGCATCGAACCCGACGGGCATGTAGACCAGCACGCTGCCGTCCGCCGTGAACGTACCTTCCGCGGCAGTCGGCTTTGCGACCGTCTGCGGCGCGATCGTCCAGGTCAGCGTAAGCGTCCCGCCGCTCGTTTCAAAGACGTAATTCACATCGTCGTTCAGCGTGAACGTAACGGTGTACGCACCCGCCTGCGTCGCCTCCAGCGAGAACGACGCCCCGCTGAGGACGATCTGTGCCTCCGAGCTGACCTCCATCAGCGTGAGATCCAGCCCGCTGATGCCGTTTGTCTGCACCGCGCCGCTGTACGTTGCGTCATCGCCCGTGAGCGAAGGCGCGGCGACCGTGACGGGCGAAATGGTGAACTGCAAGGGAACGGACTGCCCGCCCGCATAGTTCTCCGTCGCCGCGACGGAGGCGATCACCCAATAGGTGCCCGCATCCGTGGGCACGCCGCTGAGCGCGGCGCCCATGCTGCCGTTTTCGTCCGCGTAATAGGTGAGCACCGCTTCGCCCGCCGCGGCGCTGACCTGTACGTCGAGCGTGCCGCCGTAGACCATGCCTTCGCCCACCGTAACGATGACGGTGTTTTCGGCAAGGGCGGTGATCTTCCAGGTGAGCGTGTATTCGGCGCCGCCGCCCTTCCACGCATAGTTCGGGTCGGTGATGGTGACCGTGATGCTGTATTCGCCCGCTTCGGACGCGTACAGTTCCAGCCCGTCCTGCGTCTGCGCGGCGCGCAGCGAGCCTACGTTAACGGACATGAACGAACTGTCGTACCCCGTGAGCAGGTTCGTAAGCTCCCCGCCGCTGTACACAGAGGAATCCGTGCGCAGCGCAGGGCGGGCAACTTCGCGCGGCAGGATGGTGAACGCCACCGCCTCCGAGGACGTTGCGCCGTAATAATTGACGGTAGCAGCGACCGCCGCGCGCACGTAGTAGGTGCCCGCCTGCGTGGGAACGGTCGGCGAGTAATCCGGCGAATCCTCATCCTGCGCATACACATAGTAGACGGTGCCGAACTCCGCCTGCGCGCCCGAAGGCACGATCGCGTCGCCGTAGATATATTCCTCCTTCATTACGGGCGCCGTCACGCTGTTCTGCGCGCGTTCGATGACGAACGCCGCTTCATAGGTCGCGCCGCTCGCCCCTTCCCAGCGGTAATTGTTCGCGTCGGTGAGCGTGAGCGTGACCGTGTAGCTGCCCGCGTTGATCCAATTTTCCCCCTGCTTCGCGGTATAAAGGTCGCTTTCGGCAATGTCCGCCGTGAGCGCCTTGCCCGTGTATTCCTTCGATGCGATCTCGGGAACGCTTACATAGGCGCGGGCGACGATCACGGTCGCCGCGTGCGTGCCGACGAGTACATAGTTGGCAGCAGCCCCGCCCGCAAGCGATGCCGTGACCGTATAGGTGCCTGCAAGCGACGGGCATTCGGTGCCGTTCACGCCCGTTCCGCTATTCGCGGCGCCCGTGTACGTCAGCACGACGCGCAGGTCGTCCCCTGCCACGCCGCCCGAAAGCTGAGCGGTGGCAGATGTGATCTGTCCGCCGTACGTGCCGCCGCCCGCGTCGATCGCGACGGTCACTTCGCGCTGTTCGACGGTGAACACGCCCTGCACGAACGTCACGTCGTAGTTCGTGTTGGTCGCGCTGCCGCCGATGGCGTACGCGCCCGCGCCGACCGCTTCGCCCGTGACGACAAACACCGTAACGCCGAGGTCGTCCCCCGGATACACGGTGCCGCCCGTCACCTCGTAGAAGCCGCTGCCGCTCTGCAGTGCGGAAGAAAGATCTTCCCCGCTGTACGTCGCCGACTGCGGCAGGAGCGCCGCCGTCACAGCCGCCTTGCCCATATACAGGAGCGTTTCCGCGCCCGTGAGCGTGTAATTTTTGGCGACCTCGTCGCCCTCCGCGAACGCGGCGGCAAAGGTATAGCCCTCTTCGCTGTAATTTTTGAATCCGTCTTCGTCCGCGCCCGTAAGGGTCACCGTGAGATAGACGGGCTCCCCGTCCACCGTTTCGTAGTACGCCTCAACTTTGCCGCTCTGGTCGCTGCCGTCGTAGGTGAACGCGGTGTTCTCCCACACGACCGCCGTTTCGCGCTTTGTTATTGTCAGCTCGACCTCGGCGGGTTCGGGCGTGTTGTAGTTGTCGCTGCCCGTAAAGGTGACCGCCAGCGTATGGACGCCCGCGTCGACGGCGCTTTCGATCTGTGCCGTCACGCGCACGTCGTCCAGCCCGACGGGCAGCCCGACCGCCGTCGGGGCGTGCGGATCGCCGTCATAGACGGCTTCCGTGCCCGTATAGCGCACGGACGAAAGATCGTAGTCCGCCTTCTCTACGGTGAACGCCACATAATCGGAGACCAGCGCGCCGTAGTTCTGCGTTTCCGCCACGGACGCCTGCACATAGTAGGTGCCCGCCGCCGTCAGCGCGGTCGGCGTTTCCGTCGGCGTATAGTCTTCGCCGTCGAGGGTGTAATAGCGGTATTCGGCTTCGCCGTGCATCGCCGCCGCCGAGGGCAGCGACGGCGTTTCGCCGTACGTCCAGCCGTCCGCGGTCAGCTCCGTCTGCCATTCGTTTTTCGCCTTTGCGATCTCCCAGACGAGGGTGACCGTCTCCTCTCCGCCCGACGCCCACGTATAGTTGGACGTATCTTTGAGCGAGATCACGATGGTGTAGCTACCCGCGTTCACGGCGCCGAAGGTCACGGACGTGGTGCCCGATACTTCGAGCGTCAGCCCCTCCATGGAGTCGATGCCCATCGTCGTGCTGCTGAACCCTGCAAGGGTAAGGTGCTGCGCCGTGCCGTCGTACACCCACTCTTCCGCAGGAAGGGTCGGCGCGGCGACAGGCTGTTTTGCAATGACAAACAGGTATTCGCGCTCGGCTTCGCCGTCGTCATTCCATTTGTAATTGTTGGTATCGCGCAGGGTCACGGTCACGGTGTAGCCGCTCTCGTTCGCGTTCACCTGCACGTTCCCGCTGATGTACATGAGCGCGTCGTCAAACGTCCCTTCCTCAAAGCGGAAGGTTTGGCTGTCGCCCGAGTAGGTGTAGCTCCCCTCCGACGCCGTCGGCGCCGCAAGCTCCGCTTTTTTGACCTCGAAGGACGCCGTCGCCCAGAGCATGCCGTAGTCCTCCGTCGCCTCGACGTACGCGACGACATAGTAGGTGCCCGCATTCGTCGGAACGAGCTGCGTCAGCCCGCTGAAACTGCCCGGGCCAGGTTCCCCCGCGCCCGCGGCGGTGTAGTAGAACACGACCGTGCCGTACGCCGCCTGCGCAACGGGCATGTTCAGCGCCTCGCTGTACTGCCCGTACGTCCAGCCCGTGATGTTGAGCTCCGTCACCCAGCTGTTTTCAACGTTGGAGATGCGCCACGACACGACAAGGTCGCGCTTGCCCTCCGTTTCGCCGCCGTCGTACGCTGCCCACTTGTAGTTGTCGCTCATGAGGGTGACGGTGACGCTGTACGTGTCCACGTTGGTCGCGGTCATCGTGACCGTATCGCCCGAAATAACGATTTGGTACGACGACGGGTCGGAGCCGTGCGAAACTTTCATGTACGCCGTTTCGAACACGAGGGTGTTCGTTTTGAGGTTGCCGTCATAGGTCAGCGAGCCGCTTTCCCAATGTACCGAAACGGCGAGCTGTTCGACGGTGAACGGATACGTTTTTGTGAGTTCGTTGTAATTGTCCGTGCCCGCCGCCGTGACGACCGCCCAGTAGTTACCCGCAGGCGTTTCGGAGGAGAAGGACTCCACCAGGTGGGTACAGTTTTCATCCGAATAGTACGCGACGCTCACGCCCGCGCCCTCTTTGATGAGGTATTCCGCATTGTTCGCAAGGGCTGCCACGGGCGCCGTGCGGTTCGAATCCAGGTCGGTGTCCCCGTAGATCCAGGCATAGCCCTCCTCGTTGCCATCGTCCTGCCAGGCGAATTCCTCCGACCAGACGAGGTCTGCCTTCCCGATGGAATATCCGTGCGTTGTCGTCGACGGGTCGAGCGTATAGTTGCCCGCCTCGTTGCTGCCCGCCGCAAACGCTGCGGTGAAGGTGTAGCTGCCCACATCGCAGAACGTCCCTTCCGTCGTCGTTGTGAGGGCGATCTGCCCGCGCTCGCTGTCTGCGCCCACGCCCTCAAAGTACGCGAGCGCGCCCGCAGCTGTCGCCTGGTCCACGCCCGTATAGGTGAAGGTCTGTTCCAGCCAGACGGCCTGCACGACTTTGGGCAGGATGGTGAACGTTGCCGTGCCGTACCCTTCGGCGATCTCGTAGTTGTTGTTATCGATTTGCACGGTGACGGTGTATTCGCCCTGATCGAACGCACCGTCCGTTCCCGAGCCGCCTTCCCATGCGTAGGTATATGTGAAGGTGAGCACGTCCTCGTTCACGACGCCCGAAGCGCGATTATCGCCGACCGCGCCCGCCGTCGCCGTCGCCTTCTGGTATTCGCCTTTGTATTCTTCGCCGTCCGGGGTAGCGATCGCCACGGACACGGGGCGCGCCGTCACGCGCATCTCGCCGTCGTACCCGCTCGCGCCGCCCGCGTAGCCCGCAAATTCCTCGCCGTTCACGGTGTTGACCGTATAGTTTTTCAGCGCGCCCTCTACGCCCTCCCCGAGGGCGTAGATGTAGGTGCGGTAGGTGCCGACGTCGCTCGTGTTCGTCGCGTCCGTCCGAACGAGAATGGTGATGCCGTCCGACCCGACAAACTGCAGCAGCGGGTCAGACGCGCTGTCCCCCGCATAGCTCCCGGTAAGCCCCGACGGCTGTTCGCCGTAGACGAGCGACGCATCGTCCGCCTTGATCGTGACGGTGCGGGGCTGCATGTTGTACGTTTTGCTGCCCGCGCCATCGGCATCGGACAGAACGTAGTTTTTCGCCGCTTCCGTATCGGGCAGGCTCGCCCTAAAGGTGTACACCCCTGCATTGCGGAATTCCTGCACCGCGATCACGAGGTCGAACGAATCGTCCAGCCCCTCTGCCCCCTCCGCCGTCGCCGAAAGCTCGTCAAAGCGGTCGGTGCCGTCGTAGATAAAGCTGTTCTCCGTCCAAACGGCGCTTTCGATGACGTACGGGTTGACCACGACGGTCGTGGAAAGCTGTTTGGTTTTGAGCGTGTAGTTGGTATCGTCGGACAGGGAGAGGTACGCATAGAACGTCGTTCCCTCGGTCACGTTGACGATCCCGTCGTCATAATCGATGACGAGCTTCGTGCCATCCAGCCCTTCCGTCTGCTCATCCAAGCGTTCGACGGCAGGCTTGTTGGCCTTCCCGCTGTATGTATAGGTATAGCTCGTATTGAAGGACACGCTGACCGTAAACGTAGCCTTCGCAATGGGGATCGAGATCGTCGATTGAGAAGCGTTCACGCTGTAGTTGGGGTTGTTGGATTCGACGAGCACCCGATAGGTCCCCGCGTTGACGGGGTATACGCCTTCGCCGAGGTCCTCCCATCCGCCGTCCGCGTTCTGCCGCTGGTAGGTATAGCTGAACGTCACGTTCGGCGTCTCCGTTGTGGCAGTGACCGTTTTGGCGGTTCCGTCGTAGACGAGATCGCCCTTCAATACATAATCGATAAAGATGTCAGCAACGCCGACGAGGTACACGCCGTAATCGTACCCGCGCGAATCGCCGACAAAAGTGACCGCATAGTTCGCCGCGATGCCTTTATTCGTATCCCTGCCGATGATGTAATAGGTGCCGGCAGGCAGCTCGTTGTTCACAGCCACTTGCTCTTTCCCTTCCGTGTCGGCGTATACCGCAAGGTACTCGACGAAGTCCGCCGCCGTATGCGTGCCGTAGAAGGTGCCTTCGTCCAACCGGAGCGTCAGCGTGCCCGTCACGCCGTAGTCCACCGAAACGTCGTCGATGATGAGCGTGACCGCGCGCTGGTCGACGGTGAGCACGCTCTCCTCGCTGACATACGTCACGGTGTAGTTGGCAAGCCCTTGTACTTCCGTGAGCGTGAGGGGATAGCTGCCCGCACCGCTGCCCTGTGTATAGCTGTGCGCGATCGTGAACGCGTCGCACGCGATGACGCCCGCCTCTGCTGCCGATTCGCCGAATTGCAGTCCCTCGGCGGTCACGGTATACTCTTCATCTGCGGGTGCGGATTCGCCGTACACCGTTCCGCCCGTGACGGTAACGGTAAGCGCCGCCTTGTCAATCGTCCAGACGAGCACGACGGGCTCCGCCTCGTCCTCGTCCGCGGCGCCTTCCCACTTGTAGTTGTCTGTGTCGGAGATGCGGATCGTCACCGTATAGCTGTCCGCGGCTTTGGCGTACACCGTGCCGCCCTCTGCCGAGCACGCGCTGCCGCCCGTTGCGGAGGCCTCGGCTTCAAGCTGCGCCGACCAGTGATAGATATTGTGCTCCTCCGTGTCGCCGTAGGTGGTGGAGAGCGACGTTTCGCCCCCTTCGCTCCAGGCGGGGCGGGCGACGGACGCCTTTTCGATGACCACGGTGAACGGCTGTTCGCTCACATATGGATTATGGTTGGGCGCGGAAACGCTGTAATACACGGTATAGGTGCCCGCCTCCGTCATGTCGAGCGCGCTTGTGTAGCCTGTTTCCCCGTCCGCGTTGTATGTAACGCTGAACAGCCAGGTCTGTTCCTGCCTGTTTACTGTGGTCGCCTTCGTTTCAAACGCCTCGGCAAAGCGGTCGCTCGCGTTATACACGAGCCCTTCCGCGGGCGTGACGGACACGCCCGTGATCGTCGCCGCCGTCACGGTATAGAGAAGGTCGCCCGAATTGGAATCGATGGTATAGTAGTCTGTACCCTTCACGTTCGTGAGGGTGATCGCATAGCTGCCGACTTCCGTCTGCGCGCCGACTTCCGTCTGTTCATCGGCTATGGCGGAAAGGCGGAACACGTCCGCGTCCGTGTCGCCGCCGTACAGCGATCCCCCGCTCACCGTTGCCGTAAGCTGCGCCTGCGCTTCGCCGTAGACGCTCGTCGCCGTATCGATCGTAACGGTGATCGCGCGCGGCGAAACGGTAAGCGTGCCCGCGGTAACGTGCACGTCGTAATTTTCGCTGCCCGTATACTGCATGTTGATGGCGTAAGAGCCGCGCCCCGCGGTCACATGCGTGCCGTCGTCGGAAAGCTGCGCCTCGGTGGTCGGGGTAAACCACCTGTCCGTGCTTTCAAGGAACTGATACGCCTCATTCGTGTAGCTGTCCCCCGTATACGCCCAGGTAAACGCGGGCGTTTCGTCGCCGTAGGCGGCGCTCTTGTCCTCCGCGCGCACCCACACGCTGCGCTTTTGCATCGTGTAATTCTTTTCCGTATTCGTGAGCGTGTAGTCGGCGTACCCCGTATCCTTCTCGGTATCGAACGCCGCGGTAAAGTCGTAGCCGCCTTCGCGCCAGTTCCGGAACGCGCCGCCGCCCGTAAGGGTCACCGTAAGATCGACTTCTCCGTCCACGCCCACATAGTGCGCGGTGACGCGCGTGATCCGGTTCGTTCCGTCATAGGTGAACGCGGTATCCGTCCACACCGCCGCGACGGGGAGCTGCGCGATGTCGACCGTAAAGCTGCCCGTCGCCGTTTCGTGGTTGGGCTCCGTCACCCTGTAATGCACGGTGTAGCTGCCCGCGTGCAGCAGCTCCTCGTCGCCGAGGGTTGCGGTATACCCTGCACCGTCCGCATCATAGGTGAGGCTGAACGTCCACACGGGCGTGCCGTCCACCACGGCCGCCTTCTTGTTTTCGGTCGCCCTTTCAAAGAACGAATACCCGTCAAAGGTATAGTTCTGATTCGTGATGCCGCTCACCGTCATTTTGGCGGGAGAGATGACGAACGCATCCGTTTCGTCCGCAAAGGTCACGTCATAGTTTTCGTTCTCCGCCGCGGCGGAAACGCTGTACGTGCCGACGTTTTTCGCGCCCGTGCCGCCGTTGACCGTCACCGTCAGCGTCACGCGGAGGTTATCCTCGCCGTACACCGTGCCCTCCTTCACGGTGTAGTGCGTACCCCGCACGGCTTCGATGGTCGTATGCGTCTGCCCGTCGTACGTCTGCGGCGCCATGCCGATGGTGACGGTGACGGCAGCCTTCCGCATGGTATAGTCTTTGGTGACCACGTCGGGGAGCGCGTAGTTGCCGAGCGCGTTGTCGCCCTCCGCAAAGGACGCGGTAAAGGTATAATCCCCCGCGTTCAGGAACGCGCTTTCGCCCGCCGTGATCGACACGGCGAGGGACATAAGGCCGCCGCCGTCTGCGGCCGTGTACTGCGCCGTGACCGTCTGCGCTGTGCCGTCGTAGGTATAATCGTCCTCCGACCAGGTCAGCGTGACCGTCATCGCGTTGATGACGACCGTAAATCTGCCCGTCTCCGTTTCGTGGTTTGCCTCCGTCACCCTGTAATACACGGTGTAGCTGCCCTTGTTCACCAGCTCACCCTTGTCGAGGGTCTTTTCATACCCTTCGCCGTCCGCGTTATAGACGAGGCTGAACGTCCATGTGGGCGTGCTCTTGTCCACCATGGTCGCCGCCCTGTCGGCGGTCGCCCTTGCAAAGTACGACTGCCCGTCAAAGGTGTATTCCTTATCCGTGATGCCGACGTCCGTCATTTTGGCGGGAGAGATGGTAAAGGTTGCCGTATACGAGGCGGGCGCGTGGTTCTGCGCCTCGCTGATAGAAATGATCACGGCGTAGTCGCCCGCGTTTACAGGCAGCTCCGTCGTGGCGGACTCCTCGCCCTCGCTCACGAGGTAATAGCTGTACGTCACCGTGACGGAGCCGCCGTCGATCTGTTCCTGCACCTCGGCGGGGATGCCGCTGAATTGCAGCGCCGGCTCGGACGCCGACCCGTTATACGTCCAGCCTTCGGCAGTCGCGGTGAACGTGTACTGCGTGCGGGTGATCTTGTACCACATGGTGAGCGTTTCGCCCTTTTCGCCGCTCACGGCGTCGCGCTCCGTTTCACCGTCGTTCGCGCCCGCGTCGAAGGACTTTTCGTCCCAGGCGTAATTATCGGGGTACCGCAGCGTTACGGTGAACGTGTAGGTGCCGTACGAGCTGCTTGCGGGGAGCGTGCCGACGGTGTAGAGCGTATTCTGCCCGACGGTCGGCTGCAGCACGCCCGCCTCTTCGTCGTATTCGATGTACCTGCCGCTCCCCGCCCCGTAGGTGAGCGCGGGGACGGAAACGAGCCGTTTTTTGATCTCCCAATTAACGGTGAAGGTGCGCTCTTCAGAGGTATCCTCCGCGCCCGCCCACTTATAGTTGTAGTTGAGCGTGACGACGACGTCGTAGGTGCCCGCGTCCGTCTGCGTGCCGTTCTCCGTCACCGTGTACGCCGTGCCCGCCGCGGGCGAAAGGACGACCGTCTGCTCTTTGCCCGTGTAGGTGTACGTGCCGTCGATCTTGGGTTTTTCCGCTTCCGCGCGCGCGATGATAAACGGCGTGCTCTCTTTCCCGCCGAACTCTACGGAAGCATAGTCGTCCGTGCCCGCGATCGCAGCGACCACATAGTAGTAGCCCGAATCGAACGCTTCTTCGCCCGGCGTGAGCGGCGTATATCCGCTGCCGTCCCAGCGCATGAACCAATAGGTGTATTGCACCTCGTCGCCGTACGCCGCCTCTGCCTGCGGATCGGGCGTACCGCCGTAGACGATGTTACCCACCGTGACGGTAAGGGTGTTGGCCGCCTTGTTGATGACCCAGGTCAGCGTAAAGTCGTCCGTGGAATACCCCGAACCGTCGCTCCATTCGTAATTGACCGCGTTTGCGCCCAGCGAAAGCGTGATCGTATAGGTATCCGCGTTTGTCGCCGTGAACGAACCGTCTTTGTTGTCCGTGATCGGCTTGCCGTTTGCGCCCTCCGCCGAAACGGTCATGAGCGACGCGTTAAAGTCGTCGTTGAGCGAGCGGGTCTGTTCGCGGCTGTTGTAGGTATACGTCGCCGCGTCCGCCCAGGCGGGTTTGTCGATCTGCGCCCGCGCGACCGTAAAGCCCGTCGTATCTGCCGAGCCGAACGTTACTTCCTTATAGTTGCCTTCGGGGTCGGCGGCAATGGTGGCGACCACATAGTACAGCCCCGCGTTGACGGGCGCGTCCACCGGCACATAGTCGCTGCCGCTCCACCCGCCGTAATAGTAGGTGAAGGTGGCGCGGCGTGCCCCGAACCGCGCATCCACCGTGGGCAGCGTAAACGCCCCGCCGAAGGTGAAGTCCGAAACGGTCACGCCGTAGATCGTGTTCTCGGCGACCGCGATGGTCCATTTCAGCACGACGGGATCGGTGCCCGCGCTTTCGCCCGCGCCGTTATTCCAGTTGTAGTTGTTCGTGTTTTGGAGGGTCACGGTGAGCGTGTAGGTGTCCGCGTCCGTCGCGGTGAGTGTGTCGTCCGCAAAGGCGAGCCCCTCCGAAGCGTCGAAGTTCATCCGCGCGCCGTTGAACCCGTTCACCGTATAGGTGAGCGGGAGGCCCGTATAGGTGCTGCCGTCCGCATCCGTGCCGAGCGTGGGCGCGGTGAGCAGCATGGGCGTGATCGTCCAGGTCAGCGTCACGTCCGCCGTGCCGCCGTCCGTCCACTCGTAGTTATCGGGGTCGGCAAGCCCGACCATGACCGTATAGGTGCCCGCATCCGTCGCATAGACGAAGTTGTCCCTGACCGTCGCGGTATCGGACGAGAACTCGAACCTGCCCGCTATGTAGCCCACGATCTCGTTGCCCTGCTCCGCCTCGGTATAAACGGTGCTGCTCTCCGTAAGGGAGGGCGCGCCTACCTTCGCCTTGACGATCTGCCAGGACACCGTGGTATCGCGCACGCCGTCCGCTTTGTCCGCCCACTTGTAGTTGTTCGTATCGGTGAGCGAAAGGGTCACGGAATAGGTGCCTACGTTAACGCCGCCTGCGTTTGCCGACACCGTGTACCGGGCGTCCGTCGGCACCTCTGCCGTGAGCGTGCCGCCCGTATACGTCTTGCTGTTCAACGTGGGCGCCGAAACGGCTGCGCGCGAAATGGTGAAGGCATAGGCGGACGAACTGCCGCCCGTGTAGTTGCGCGAAGCGTCCACCTCGACCATGACGGTGTATTCGCCCGCGAGCGCGGGAGGCGTTTGCCCGAAATCGGTGTAGCCGCTGCCGTCGTTGGGGGTGCCCATATATTTAAAGGTATATGTCGCACCCGCGTTGCCTTCCAGCACGACCCGCGGAGCGTTCGGGGCTTCGTCGTACGCCCAGCCCTCGATGGTGACGGTGGGCTGCGCCTCGATCTTGTTCACCGTCCATACAAAGGTGAGCGTGTCCCCGACGGGCGTTGAGCTGCCCGAACCCCAGGCATAGTTCCTGTCCGTAAGCGTGACGGTGATCGTATAGACCCCCGCCATCGACGCCGTGAAGGTGACGGTGTCCCCCGCGATCTCCCAGTCAAGCCCCGACTGTTCGTATGGTTCTCCCGTTCCGACGTCGGTCACGGAATAACCGATCACCATTGCGGATTCCACGAAGCCCGTCATCGTCGTTTCGGCATACTTATCCGGATCGGGATTGTATTCGCCGCTCGTCGTATCGAAAGCGGGCTGATCGATCGTGCTCGCCGTGATCGTCTGTTCGCGGACGGTTATAAAATCGCTCGTGAACGGAATGCCGTTTTCGGTATAGACGAGCTTTACATAGTGCACGTCGAACGTGATGTAGTCGATCGGCTCCCTGTCCGTATCGAGCAGCCGCTGCTGCGCCTCGTCATAGTACTCGACCGTAACATGATCGGCGTCCACATCGGAGAGGGAAACCGATTTATACCCGTTCGATCCGCTTGACGGATACTCGACCGTCATGGTGATCCCGCTCGGGTTGAGCGGCTGATAGGTATGCTGCGTTCCCGTCAGGTTGCCGCGGAACCCGACATCTTCCGGCGTTTCGGGCGTGACCGTTACGGTAAACGTATCGGATACGTCCGCATCGTCCGCATAACTTACGGTGATCTCCTTTTCCTGCGCCTTCGTTCCCGCGATGTGAAGGTCGCCCGAAAAAGTATATTGCGTCTCCTCGAGCGTGACCCAATCGCCGCCGTCGTTGTACTGCCCTTCGATCACAAGACCTGTGAACAGCTCCGTGACGCCCCACACGTCGGAAAGGTCGGTGCCGGAGTAAATGGTCCCCTGCTGCCACCCGCCCGCCACGCGGATCGCCACGATGGCGCGTTCGATAAAGCGGAGCGAGATCGTGCCGCTGTGCGAACTGTTGTTATAGCTGTATGCGATCGTAAGCGAACTTTCGCCGGCGGTGTTCCAAAGCCCCGTCACCAAAAAATCGCTTTCGGAGAGCACGGCGGAAGAACCGTCCGCATAGGTGACGGTCACTTTCAGATACGCGGCGATCTCCGACGCGCTCATGTCCGTAAAGAACACGGGGTAGCCTTCGGCGTTCACCCACAGCCCGGCATAGTCGCCCGCGCCTTCTTTCAGCGCGTCGCTCACCGCGACCGCGACCTCGCTCACGTTGTTGGCGACCGCCGTAACGGTAAGGCTCGCGCTCGCGCCGCCCGCCGCGACCACCACGTTGTTGCCGCTGCCGCTGAACAGGCGCGCATTCTCGTCCCCCGTGACATCTGTGCCGTTTACGGTGAGCGTGTATTCGTCGTCGGAAAGCGCAACGCCTTCGCCCTCCGCCGCATAGGCGGTGACGACGAGTTTTGCTTTCAGCCCGTTCGCTGTGAGCGACGTGTACAGCGTGCCCGCGTCATCGGCAAGCCGCACGTCGAGGCGGGTATAATCCGCCAGAACGGTCGCACCGTCCGCCGCTTCGGCTTCGCGCGGAGCGCTCAGCCCGCAGGCGAAAAGCGCCGCACACACGCACAGCACCGCCGCCAGCAGCCAGATCACTGATTTTTTGAACCGTGCCATCTTCTCCTCCTTAACGATTCTTCGTACACGTAACGATTTTTCGCACATGCACGGCTGAAAAGCCGTCGTGCGACGACCTCCTGCCGTTTCCGCGTTTGTATCCGAAGGAAACAGCCGTGCAAGACCGCCGCTCAGCAATATTATTGTATTGCGGAACGCTGCCGTTTTTTACCTGTTCGGCAGGCACTTTCCGCAATTTTTACCGTATTTTGACGAACGCTCCTTAACTTTGGAAACTTATACTTTT
>ERZ1643247.1372-NODE-1372-length-22669-cov-8.193685_pt1 | contig 22669 bp, 25 predicted proteins | sample MGYA00579264_ERZ1643247 | MGnify/ENA primary metagenome ERZ1643247 (study PRJEB29033, sample SAMEA4952262) | chicken gut metagenome | biome: Broiler Chicken; feature: Gastrointestinal Tract; material: Caecum | place: Ireland | collected 2018 | study: Broiler... | reverse complement strand
GGTGCAGAATTTAAAAAAAGGGAACCAGAGTATTTTAGAACTTTTGGAAAGAGAAGCCGTATCAGCCGGGGAGGAACGCCTCAGAAGAGCCAGGATACAGGGAGAAGAAGCCTCTACCAAACTGCTGCTGCCAATGATCCTCCAGCTCCTGGTTGTGTTTATCATACTTATGGTTCCCGCATTTATAAATTTCTTTTAAATCCAAAAACAGCTCACAATGAGAGGAGGTGGAGATATTATGAATCTCCTGAAAGATTTATGGATAGAAGAAGACGCGGTCGGCGTTGTGGAAATTATATTAATATTGGTGGAAATCTACTCCCCTATTTTTGGGTGAGTATTGTGTGTATAGAGTGAAAATGTGTGGATAAATTGTACTAGATATACAGAGAAAGGTGGAAAATGTGTATGCAGTCAAAGGAAACAGCAACAAATGATGTTGTGTTAATCAGGTATTATAATGTGCTGTTTTATTTATTCTTCAAAGCTGGAATAGATGATTTTAAAAGACGATGTTTGTTAAATAGGGTCAACGCAGGGGAACCTATGCGGATGAAACAAATACAAGAATGGTGTAGACATCACCAGATTCCATTTAAGACCCAATTTATATATAGAAAGGATTTTTCAGTGAAAGCCAACCTGTGGAATTTTTATTCATATTGCAGATTTCTTTTAAATATGAGAAAATTGAGAATAAAGTAAGGAGGTAGAAAATATAAATGTCCCCAACAATAGTATCGGCGTTAATCGCAGCATTTGCATCAATGGTAGTAGTTAGTGCAAATTATATCCAATACAGGAAAACCAATAAATATCTAAAGGAATCCAATCGAAAAGGACAATCGTTACAATATGTTACCGACAAAAGAATGGATTGGATGCATGAAGTGAGAAATGAGCTCTCAGAAATGATAGCTTTGATGTTGGAAATGAAAGATAAATATGCTCTTTATAATAAAAAAATTCCTTCAGAAGAGGGACGAATATTGAATCAACATTTAATGAAATTAAAGCTTTATCTAAACTTTACAGGAACGTTAGATGAAAAAATAATATTATCTATGGATAGATTAGTGATGTTGTTATCTGTGAGCGAAGAAAGAGATAAGCATGATAATTGGAAAAAGCAGTTTGATGACAATATAAATCTACTTTTGTTTTATTCTCAAATATATTTAAAACTAGAGTGGGAGAGAGTTAATTTAGAAGTAAAGAAAGAAGCTGAAAAAATAGAGATAGATCGAGAATTGCAAATTAAGATGGAAGAGTTGTTTGACAAGCGTATAGCAATAGAGCAAAAAGATGAAATGGGAAAAGAAACTATTCTCCAAGAATTATCATGGTGTAAAAATATTAATAAAGAAAAGAAAGAATCCAAGAGCGTAGTTTTAAACGAAAGTAAGGCTGGTATTAGAATAATGACTCTAATAGTATTTATAGTTGCTTTATTCACAACTGCGGTAGTTTATAGTTTGGCAGAGGGATTGGTGAAAGAGGTAGTTTATTTCATAGTCGTTGAAATAGGTATTGTGACTGTTGCCAGTAATTATCAAAGGAAAAAAGTATTTTTAAAGAATAGCGGAAAACCATTTAATGCTGAATATTTTGAAATGTATCAAGGTTATATTTTAGGTTATTTAAAATTTGGTTTATTAACATACGGGATAGTGTTTTCACTGTTGTATAGACTTATAAAAAAATTCATTTTACTGGGAAGTTATAATGAACTGGGAAATATGCTTGTTCCATTTATAATGTGTTTTATCTTGACAGCTTTCATTGAAATTTTCATTTTAGTAAAATATCAAAAGTTCAAAGAGAATGTAACTTTTTTTGAATTGTATAAGAAAAGAAAAAAAGATTTTACTAGAGAATTTTCAGAAGAAGAGAAACTAATTATTTGTAAAAATATTAATAAATAGAAAAAGTATATATTTGGAGATTACGAATATAGGATAATTAAACCCTATAGAAAAAAATAAAGATAAAATAGAAAAACATGGACAATACGGTAGCTTGATTAGGAAAATTAGGTTGCCGTATTTCTTTATTGAATAGAATAAAATAACCAAGGTGCATGACGGAGGCTGTGGTTACGCCCAATGTTCATGATGGTTTCTAGACATGGGAATAGATTTATGGTGGATAAATACACTGGGACTTAGGGCTGTATATTGTGTGTATAATGATTGACTTATAGAGTTATAGAGACAGTATACACAAAAGATAACTATACTGTATATGTTGTAGAGGTAGAAGAAATGAGTAAGAAGAAGTCAGAACAAGGGCTACAGATTATCAATCTCAAGTTGGTTAAAGATGGAAAGATAGGTACTAAGAAGATAGTGGATACCCCAGAGAAAGCAGTTAAAGCCATTGCTAAGAAAATATCTAGTTCAGATAAGGAAGAGCTTTGGGCGATCTATTTAGATACTGGGTGTCATATTCTGGCTTGCAGTCGCATAACACAGGGAACAGTCAATGGCGCATATGTCTATCCCAGAGAATTTTTTAAAACGGCAATACTTTTGAACTCTACTGGCGTAATTGCAATACATAATCACCCTGGACAGACCTGCACTCCCTCTTTAGCTGACTATGAAATGACCAAAACCATCATTCAGGCAGGCCAGCTTTTAGATATAGAATTGTTTGACCATATTATTGTATGTGGCGGCAATCCCAAAAAGACTTTTAGTTTCCGAAAGGCTGGACTATTTACACAGTAAAGCAAAAGAGGGAAAATTATGAATTACAAAAGTGCAATTCTTGAATTGTATGACGAGGGGATTCCACAAGCAGAAAAAATACGTCCTGAAACAGAAGAGTACGAGACCGCTATCCAAAAAATGGAACTGGTTCGTAAAGAGTTAGAGCAAAAATTTCCGGAATCAACACTCGAACTGCTAAATCAATTTGAAAATGCTTATAATCTATATACCGGTTGTGAGCTAGCTGAAAGCTTCCGGCAAGGTATGTGTCTTGGTATACGGATAACCGCCGAAGCATTTTTATTGAAAAAAGAATAATTAAAAACATGCCAAACAATACCTCTACGAATGGAAGTTTCAACGAATTTATTTGGGAAAAGTATTGTTTTGTCAAATCTAAGAATTGTTGCAGCTAAAAATGGTAAACTTATAGTAAAGAAAAATTCTTTTTTCAAAAATCTTGAAATTAATATGCCTATTAAAGATAAAAAGAAATTTTTAGTTCGTTTACTACTATCTTGTAACGCAGCCTTAGAAAAAGAATTATTGGATAGCCGTATTTATTTAAACTTCACATTAACATTCTACGATGATAGGGGGCGTAGTTATAAAAAATATTTTCTTTTAACAATACAGAATTCATTAGGTGAACCTAGAATTTTATCAGTAACTTCTACGCATAATTGGATCTCATACATAGGATATTTAATAAAATACAATTGCTATTTAAAATGAAAAAGTAATAAAATATCCAGATTATATTCGGACTAAAAGTTTGAATTATATCTAGTCACAAATTTTATTACGATTTTAAATATCGAGTAGGACACGATAATCTGTTTTCCTACTCGATATTCTTTAAGTATATTCAACAAGTGATTCATAATATGTCGCTCACAACAACAAAATAATGGAAAATCTCAGACAGGAGCTTATCTCTTTAGATAGGCTCCTGTTTGTTTATATAAATAACTTTTCCGGAAAGGCGGTGGTTAAATTGAACGGTTAAAGTCAAACTATATAAGTATTGGAGACTAGCTGTATAGGCCTACAGCAAAGAAATTTTAGAAAGAGGTGAGACAGCTTGAAAAAGATTATAAAAAGATTATTCACTCCCCTATTAATGCTGGCCGTGTTTATCACTTCAATTCCAATACAGCCAGTTGCAGCGCAAAGCAGAGCCGGAAGCAATTCAGCACTATTGGAAAAGCACCCGGAATATACCTATGAATTTGATACCAGTTTCCCGGCTCCTTTTGGGACAAATCCTCATGAAAAGCCCTGGTGGACATTTAAGATCAATCAGGACGGCTCCGGGAATTATAAAACGGTCTATTGTATTGAATATGGTGTGTCTGTAAATGATGGAGATGAATATGACTACACAGACGATTATGAAAGCCTATCCGAAGAACAGAAAAAACAGCTCGGACGGGCTTTAATTTTTGGCTACAATGATTCGACAGGCGCACTATATGGAGGAACCTGGCTGGATAATGCTATGGCTACCCAGGCAATGGTTTGGGTGATCGCAGAGGGCCAGTATGGAACAGAATGGGAATCCCGGATAGCGGATACTCTTTTAAGAGACAATCCCACAGCCAGAGATATCTATAACAAAATTCGGGCAAACATGGAAAGCTATCCTACAATCCCCAGTTTTGCGGCTGCCTCTGAGGATCAGGCCAGTGATTATGAATTAAAGTACAACATGAATAATGGCAGGTATGAACTTACCCTGGAAGACAGCAATGGTGTTCTGAAATACTTTGATTTTTCCGCTTCCGGCCTGAATGTTGAAAGAAATGGGAATCAGTTGAAATTATCCACGGATACTATCCTGGATACGACAACCTTAAAAGCAAGCAAAAACCTTCCCACTGAAGAACTCCCGTCCTTAATCAGTGGTACTCCTGAATTTTGGCTAAACAATACCCAGCAGGATTTTACTTCCCTAAATGTAGATGGAGAACGGGAATCCGTACAGGCGTACTTTAAACTGCATACAGAAAAAGTAGGTAATATCCGTTTAAAGAAGACCTCAGAAGACGGCTCAGTCAGCGGAATCCGGTTCCATGTTACAGGAAATGGTATTGATAATACCTATACAACTTCCGATACCGGGGAAATCTACATTGAAAATCTGATCGCCGGGGACTACACCTTTACAGAAGAGGCTTCTAATAAATATGTCCAGCCAGAATCCCAGGTAGTAACGGTAAAGCCTGGAGAAACTACTTCTGTGAGTTTCAGCAACGTTTTAAAGAAGTTCAACATCTATGTAACAAAGACAGATTCAGAAACCGGGGAAACTCCACAGGGAGACGCTACTTTAGATGGTGCTGAATATGACATTTATAACTCCCAGGGTGAATTTGTCGAACATATCACATCAGACGGAAATGTAGCTGTAAGCAGCGCACTTCCACTGGGGACTTATAAAATCTATGAGACAGTTCCACCGACAGGTTACAACCTGAATACAGACCCCATCACAGTATCCGGCGATTTTGACGGCCAGACAGTTGAAGTCTCCCGGATCGACACAGGCATTTCTGATTCTGTAATAAAAGGACAGATCGCTCTGGTAAAATTTGCCGATAGTCCGCTGACCGGGGATACCGAAGACGGCGGCATAAAAACGCCGTTAGAAGGTGTGGAATTTACCATAACAAGAAAATCCACCGGAGAAGAGGTCTGCAAAGTTGTTACGGATAGTGACGGATACGGGATCAGTTCCTATCTTCCCTACGGCTGCTACGTTGTCACAGAAACCGGAACTCCAGACGGCTACCGTTCTGTAGAGCCTTTTGAAGTTATGGTAGACGCACAGAGCAAGATTTATAAATATATCCTGGAAAATTCTGTATATGAAACAGACGTAAAGATCGTCAAAAAGGATTCGGAAACCGGGAATACCATTCCTCTGACCGGGGCAAAATTCAAGATCAAAGATTCCGAAGGAAACTGGATCACGCAAAAATACAACTATCCAGAACCTACTACGATTGATACCTTTGAAACAGCCGAAGACGGAACCTTAGTTTTGCCGGAACCTTTACGGGCTGGAGATTACCAGCTTTATGAAGTGCAGGCTCCTTATGGATATCTCCTTGCTGATGATCCGATTGCCTTTACTGTTTCTTCTGATAACCCCTCTACTCTGTTAGAAGTCGAATGTTTTGACAAGCCAGCTATGGGAAAGGTTGAAATCCAGAAGCAGGGAGAACGCTTTGTAGGCGCTGATTTCCGCATGACAGAATATGGCAAACTTTATACACCTATTTATGAGCTGCAAGGGCTGGAAGGGATCGAGTTTGATATTATCGCTGCCGAAGATGTTACCACACCGGACGGAACTGTCCGCTATGAAAAAGACAGTGTTGTAGATACTATCACTACTTCTTCTGAAGGTATGGCAGAATCCAAAGCCCTGTATCTTGGAAAATACTATGCTGTAGAGAAAAACACCCAGGATTCCTTTGTCCTGTCTACAGAAAAATATCCTTTTGAACTGACTTATAAAGACCAGGAAACAGAAATTGTAGTAAATTCCCAGACAGTTGAAAACCAGCGTCAGAAAGCAAGAGTTTCCTTATATAAAGAGTATGAAACCGTATGCAATCAGACCTATAATCCGCTGTCAGAAGTTTTATTCGGGGTTTATGCTGCGGAAGATATCCTGACCGCTTCCGGTGATGTTGGTATCGAAAAGGATTCCTTAGTTGATGTCTTCCAGGTCGATACTACCGGGCAGGGTGTCATGAATACGGATATCCCGGCAGGCTCTTATTACATAAAGGAATTAGCCACCGGGGCCGGATATCTGCTGAATCAGGAAAGTTATCCCTTTACCTTTAAATATATGGGCCAGGAAGAGCCTGTCATTTCTATCCATGTAAATGATGGAAAGCCCATTACAAACACACTTATGAGAGGTGATATTGAAATCACCAAAACTTCCGAAGATGAAAAAGTGGAAGGGATCGAGTTTAAAGTCATGGGAACCACAGAAGCCGGAACAGAATATGAAGAGACTTTCCAGACAGATAAGGACGGAAAAATCCATATTGAAGACCTTTTGACCGGAACTTATGAAATTTCCGAAGTTCCCGGCAACCAGACCGTAGGCTATATACTGCCTGAAAGCCAGACTGTCAAAGTGGAAAATGATAAGACTGTCTCTGTAGTATTCGAAAACAAATTGCAGAAAGGCGGCCTAAAGATTGAAAAGACAGCGGAAGGTGAAACAGATTTATCCGGCTTTGAATTTGAAGTCAGCGGAACTTCCCTGAACGGCACAGAATATAAAGAAACGTTCAAGACGGATAAAAACGGCTGTATTGAAATCCAGAACTTACTTGCTGGTGATTATATGGTGACAGAGCTTGCTAATGAAAAGACAGAATCCTTTGCACTCCCGGAAGCACAGACTGTCACTGTAAAACACGGAGAAATTTCTACCGTAAAAGTAGAAAACAAAAAAATCCGGGGTTCCCTGAAAATCACGAAAAAAGATGATGAAGGAAATCTCCTGTCCGGTGTTAAGTTTGGCGTTTTCCAGAAAGACGGAACAAAAGTTGCCGAAGCAGTTACAGAAAATGGAACCTGCACAATCAAAGACTTAGTGTACGGAGATTACTACTTACAGGAATTGGAAGGGAAAGAAGGCTATGAACTGAATCCGGATAAATTTAACTTCACGATTTCCGAAGATGAACAGGTAATTGAAATTGAGGTTGTAAACAATAAGATCAAGGTCGTTCCTCAAAAGGAAGAATCCCATTCAGAGACTCCCAGCCAGACAACAGCAACTTCCCAAAAGACATCTTCCCAGCCCAAAACTGGGGATACTGCCAAAGTCGGCGTTTTTGCAGCACTTTTAGGAATCTCTGGAATTACCTTTGTATGGTATTTAAAAAAGAAGAAAAAGCTGAAAAAATAAGGCACTCCCTTATTTATAGATAAGGGTCTGTGATAGCTTTATGAGTTGTCCGTATCTTATTTTTCTGGCTTGTTTACTGCAAATTTCCCTGGACATAGATTGTCAAGGAGGCTGAAAGCCCTTTGCTTGTCCTTGACGATCTGTGAAAAGGGAAATACACTATGCAGCCACAGAAAAATCATGAAAAGAGGTTGAAATTATGGAATTAAAACACGTAATCCCAGATATGGAAAAAACATTCGGGAAATTAAGCTATGCCGGAGAAGGCAAGGTTGACCAGCGGCGGATCAATGCCAGAATGACCGTTGTGTCCAGGAGCTACAACTTATACAGCACTGTCCAGAGAGCAGATGATATCAGTGTCATACTGCCTCCAGCCGCCGGGGAAAAAATTTTTGAATATGAAGATCAGGTGGAGCTTGTGAATCCCCGTATTGCTGTCGAAGGACGGAATATCGAGGGTTCCGGTTATAAAAATTATCTTTTATATGCAGATGATATGAGAAAGGTGGAGTAAATGATATGCGGTTAGCAAATGGAATCTTTATTGATAAGGAAAAGACCTTTGGAGAATTAAAGTTTTCCGCCCTGCGGCGTGAAGTGTTTGAAAGAAATGAGGACGGGAGCCGGAGCAGCACTGTAAAAGAAAGGACATATGACCTGAAATCCAAAGGCCAGGGACGTATGATCCAGGTTTCTATCCCGGCTTCAGTCCCGGTAAAAACCTATGAGCCGGATACCGTTGTAGAGCTTATCAATCCGGTAGTAGACACTGTAGCAAATGCCACCTTCCTGGGGGCTGATGTAAGCTGGTATATCAAGGCAGATGATATCCGGCCAAAAGGCCAGCCCCTTCCCGGCAAATCACCTGACAAGAAAAATGAGGCGGCAGACAGGAGGTAATTACCATTTTACACGGTCTTATTTCTTACAAAGGGACACGGATACGAGCCAGAGACCGTACCTTGGTTCTCCGGTTCTTCCTCTCCCACTTTCTTCCGCCAGCAGGGCTGCTCCTGTTATTGCTCAATATCCGGCAGATTTTAAGGACAGACTGGAAATCCTTCCATGTAATTGAAAACGGACGCTTCTGTCTACAGCTTACCCCCTATAACTGGTTCAGTATATGCCTGACCCTGTTTCTCTGTCTGATGGCAGTATTCCTTTTCTGCCAGCTCCGGTATGAGCATTTACGCCAGCTTATCCAGCGGCAGAAATTAGCCAGAATGGTATTGGAAAACCACTGGTATGAATCAGAAACGGTAAAAAGCCAGGGGTTTTTTAAGGATTTACCCTCTGAAAAATCCAAAGAAAAACTGACCCATTTTCCAAAGATTTTTTACCGTTCCAGCAATGGGATTTTATATATTCTGGTTGAAATCTCCATGGGGAAATATCAGGAACAGATCTTAAATCTGGAAGACAAGCTGGAAAGCGGCCTGTACTGCGAGCTTACAGACAAAATACTGCATGATTCCTATGTGGAGTATCGGCTCTTATATGACATGATTGCTAACCGGATTTCTATAGAGGACGTAAAGGCCGCAAATGGCAGACTGCGGCTCATGAAGAATGTCTGGTGGGAATATGACAAGCTCCCCCATATGCTGATTGCCGGGGGAACCGGAGGCGGAAAAACTTATTTTATCCTAACGCTCATAGAAGCCTTGTTACATACGGATTCTGTCTTATATGTATTAGACCCTAAAAATGCCGATCTGGCAGATTTACAAACAGTCATGCCAAATGTTTATTACAAGAAGGAAGACATGATCTCCTGTATCAATGCTTTTTATGATGGAATGGTAGAACGTTCTGAAAGCATGAAAAGCCTGCCTGGATATAAAACCGGAGAAAATTATGCATACCTGGGGCTGCCAGCGCACTTTCTGATTTTTGATGAATATGTGGCATTTATGGAAATGCTGGGCGTAAAGGAAAGTGCCGGGGTATTAAGCCAGTTAAAAAAGATCGTCATGTTAGGCCGACAGGCCGGATATTTCCTTATCATGGCCTGCCAGCGTCCGGACGCAAAGTATTTTTCAGATGGTATCCGGGATAATTTCAATTTCCGTGTGGCCCTTGGCAGAATGTCAGACTTAGGCTATTCCATGATGTTCGGAAGTGATGTAAAGAAGAAATTCTTTCTAAAGACGATCAAGGGCCGGGGCTATGTGGATTCCGGGAAAGGGGTGATCTCTGAGTTTTATACTCCTTATGTTCCAAAAGGCCATGACTTTTTAGGAAAAATAGGGAAACTGGCCCAGAGCAGGCGGCAGGACAGCCCAGAGGCGTGCGAAGCGTAAGCCGCAGGGCAGGCCTGTCCTGCCTGCTCCTGGCGTGGCGCAAGCCACGCCAGCATAAGCCCCCGGTATCTAACAGGGGGGCAGAAAAACAGCGAAAACGGTCATACCGCTTTTAAAAATCCCCAGTATATGCGGATTGTGTAATAAAAAGCAGGTGTGAAAATCCGGTTCCAAATTTCACAAAAAGGAAGTGACATTCTATGGACTATGCTTTAAAGCAGAAGCGAATGGCTTATGGAATCTCTCAGAACAGGCTGGCCGTTTGTGCTGGAATCAGCCGGGAGTACCTAAACAAGATTGAAAATGGAAAACTGGCCCCTTCTCCTGAAATCCTGAAAAAGCTCCAGCAGGCACTTGAAAAGCTAAATCCTGACAGTCCCTTAGAGCTGATGATTGATTATGTCCGCATACGTTTTCCAACTATGAATGTGCAGTATGTAGTGGAACAAATATTAAAACTCAAAATGGACTACATGATCCATGAGGATTTTGGTTTTTATTCTTACACAGAACATTTTGTCCTTGGAGATATCTTTGTTCTGGTATCCACAGATACCGAAAAAGGGGTGCTGGTGGAAATGAAAGGAAAAGGCTGCCGCCAGATGGAAAACTATCTGCTGGCCCAGCATAGGAGCTGGTATGACTTCTTCTCGGATATCCTGAAGGAAAAAGGGATCATGAAACGGCTGGACATTGCCATTAATGACAAGGCCGGAATCCTGGATATCCCTATGCTGACTACAAAATGTGAAAATGAAGAATGTATTTCCATCTTCCGCAGCTTTAAGTCCTATCGAAGCGGCGAACTTTTAAAGAGCCGGGAAGACGATAAATACGGCATGGGAAGCACCCTTTATATTGGTTCCTTAAAAAGTGAGGTTTATTTCTGTACCTATGAAAAGGCTTATGAACAGTATGCGAAATATCATATCCCGGTAGAGGATACGGATATCCGGAACCGTTTTGAAATACGGCTGAAAAATGAACGGGCCTGCAAGGCCTTAGAAGACCTGGTTGCCTATCAGGACGCAGAGCGGACAGCTTTCTCTATCATCAACCGTTATATCCGTTTTGTAGACAGTGTGGAAGGAAAGCGGCGTTCCGACTGGCCTCTTAGTCCTGACTGGGAATATTTCATTGGAACAAACCGGGGACGGCTAAAACTTACCACCCGACCAGAGCCGTACACCTTCCAGCGAACTTTAAACTGGCTCTCTCATCAGGTAGGGCCTACCTTAAAGGTCACAAAGGAACTGGACGCTTTAAAAGGTACAGAAATCCTGGACACGATCATAAAAGAGGCAAAACTTACCAAAAAACATAAGAAGCTCATTAAACAGCAGACCGCTTCCATAAGCGAATTAATCTATGAAGGAGATGAAACATTATGCTGAACCTTTTGTTTGATTTCTTCCTGGTATCTGCCGGGGCAACTATCGGGGTTTTAATTATGGCCCTTATCCAGATTGGAAGAAAAGAGGACGAATTTTTTGAAAAGAAAGAGAGGGGTGATAAGAAATGAATTTTGGTCAGAACCTTTATAACTGGTTTTCCGGCAATGCACAGCCCTTAGTATTAATGGCGATTGCCATTATTGGTGTATATCTGGGAATCAAAAGAGAATTTACAAAGATGATTAGTTTCCTGGTGATCGCTCTGATTGCTGTCGGCCTGGTATTCAATACTTCTGGTGTAAAAGATATCCTATTGCAGCTTTTCAACACGATCCTAGGAGCTTAATTCTATTCTCATCAAAACCTTTTTATAATACTTTATATCTACAGTTGTCAGAAATAAATCGGACTGTTAAAATATAATTATTATGATATTTTAATTCTTATAAAAATCATTCTACAGATACGAGTATTATTTTACATAGATATAGGAGAGGATCTTATGAATAAATTAAAAAAAGTTTTGAAAAAGTATTTTAAAGAATCTTTGGATTCTCTCTTTATAGACCAAATTAGCTCCATTTTATTTGCTCTATTAGTCGCCTTTCTGGCAAAGCATATTGATTTTTTACCAAAAGGAAATAATGTATCTGAAATCGCCAAATTATTTATCCTTATAGCAATTTTCTTAATTGTTTACATTATCTCTGTAATATTTCAAATTAGACCTCATAGATATAAATTTCATATAAAGTCTATTGAAATGATTATCGAATATGATGGTGACGAAATTACTGTATATGAAACATATCATGCCAGAACAAATAGACTTCGGGCAGAAAAAATGTATACTCGTAGAAACTGGTTTTCTGATGAAGCATTCCATTTTGAAGCACTTACAAAAGGTTATGAAATTAAAAAAAGAGCAAAAGTAGGGGATACTCATGAATTTGACATTGTATTTCCAGAGCCAAAATGGATATGGCAAACCATAGATTTCAAAACAAAGTTTGTCGGGCAAAATTTAAATCGTCAATTTGAAAACTTTTACTGGTATGATGTCATAGCACCAACCGATTCGATTTCTATGGAAGTTAGAATGAGAAAAAAGTATTGTGGAAAAAATGCACTCCTTAAATCATTTTTACATTACGAAGACGCAGACGGCTCTGAAAAACAAAAAATACCTTTTAATGGTGTATATCGTTGGAATTTTTCTCCGAAACTTGGGTGGTCTTACGTTTTTGAATGGGAATGGTCAGATAGCGAAAAAGAAAAGAAAAAGAAATTATCTCAGAAATGAGATTATCCAAAAGCAGTCATTAAAAATGGCTGCTTTTATCATATGGAGGATTTATGAAAGATATTTTAAAACTCATGAAAGAAAAAGTCGGCTGTAATTACATTTCTGATCTACCGGATCATAAGCGTGAAGTATGGGAACATCTAAAGGAGCTTCCATTAGATGAATACCCAGCCGAGCAGTTAGAAGACTTCTCCCGTTATGTATTCGGTGTCAGGTATTCCATTTTAACAGCCGTCATGGAGAAAGGACGTGATACAGTTGAAAGAAATGAGAGCTTATATTGAGCGGACAGATACAGAAAGCAATAAAGACCCTTTATCTTCCTGGTTTTCACTTCCTGTAGAGGAAGAAGAACTAAAGGAAAAACTAGGGATTGATTTCTTCTCCCAGAACTATAAAATCTCAGAAATAGACGTGCCAATGAAAGTTCCGCCGGATATCAATTTATATACCCTGAACTGGATATGTAAAACTGTCCTGGAGCTTCCCAGGGAATATCAAGAAGAGCTTCCCACGCTCTTACAATATTTTGATGATATTTATGCGATCCTCTACTCTTCCAGTAAAATCCAATATTACGAGCATTGCAATAACATGGCGGACGTTGCAAGGGCATATCTGAAAGATGTCCCCTGGTTTTCGGGTCTCCCGGAAAATATAAAGCAATACTTTGATTATGAAGGGTTTGGGGAACAGCTTCAATCAGAAAGCAGGTATGTATTAGGGGAAAACGGAATCTTCTGTTTTTCATAGAAAGAAGGGCTTCTTATGATTGATATGCAGGTCTATATCGCTAATCTGGGAAAGTATAACGAAGGGGAGCTTGTCGGAGCCTGGTTCACACCACCTGTTGATTATGAAGAAATGGCAGAAAAAATCGGGTTAAATGAGGAATACGAAGAATATGCAATCCATGATTATGAGCTTCCTTTTGAAATTGATGAATATACTCCCATAGAAGAAGTCAACCGTTTATGCGAAATGGTCAATGAACTTCCGGAAGATATCCAGAACGAACTTTCTGAGCTGATCCCCTATGCTGGAGGCCTGGAAGAACTATATGAGAACGTGGATAGTATCTACCATTATCCAGACTGTGAAGATATGACCGATTTAGCAGAGTATTTCTTAGAAGAAACTGGTGCATTGCAAAGTGTTCCTTCAGAGCTTCGCAATTACATTGATTATGAAGCATATGGAAGAGATTTAGCCATCAGTGGAACTTTTGTTGAAACCAATCATGGCATTTACGAACTTGCTTTTTAAAAAGCCCGTCCATAGCCAGATACTATTTTTCACAGGCAGTCAGATATCACTGGCTGCCTTTTTGAAAGGACTGATACATTGAAAAAATTAAAATCCTATACAAGCATATGGAATGTAGAGAAGGTTCTCTACTCGATTTCTGACTTTCAGTTACCGTTTCCTATCACCTTTTCTCAAATGGCCTGGTTTGTCCTGTCTCTGTTTCTTATCATGCTGCTTGGCAGTCTTCCTCCATTCTCCCTTATAGATAATGTTCTGATAAAGTATCTGCTGATTCCTTGCAGCATTACCTGGTTTATGAGCCAGAAAAGTTTTGATGGAAAAAGGCCTTTCAGCTTTGTCCGGTCAGTGATTGCTTTCCTGATCCGGCCCAAAGTTACTTATGCAGGAAAAGCGGTACGCCTGCATAAAAAGCATATGCAAAATGATTCTATTACCGCAGTTAGGAGTGTATTGTATGTTCCCGATAAAATATATTGAAGATAACCTGGTCTGGAACACAGATAATGAAGTCTTTGCCTACTACGAACTGATCCCATATAATTATGCTTTTTTATCCGCAGAACAAAAATATGAAGTGCAGGAAAATTTCCGGCAGCTTATCGCCCAGAACCGTGACGGAAAAATCCACGCTTTACAGATCGCTACAGAAAGCTCCATAAGAGCCGTTCAAAAGCAGTCTAAAGAGCTTATCCGTGGAAAACTGGCAGACACCGCCTGTCATATCGTAGACAGGCAGACAGAGGCACTTACTGAGATGATCGGGGAAACCCAGGTGGATTACCGCTTCTATCTTGGTTTTAAACTTCTTGGTACAGCAGAAGAAATCAGTATTGAAAATTTAAAGAAATCAGCCATGGATACTTTCTCCGATTTTATCCGGGAGATCAATCATGAGCTTATGGGAGATTTCGCCAGCATGAGTAATGATGAAATTGACCGTTACCGGAAATTGGAAAAACTCTTGGAAAGTAAGCTCTCCCGTAGATTCAAGGTCAGACGGCTGGAAATCCAGGATTTCGGTTATCTTCTGGAACACCTTTACGGTAAAGACGGAACCGCCTATGAGGACTATAGTTTTGAAATTCCCAGGAAACGCCTGAAAAAAGAAACCCTTATCAAAAAATATGATCTGATCCGCCCCACTCGGAGCCTGATTGAAGAACATCAAAAATATCTAAAACTATCTTTTGAGAATAAAGAGACTTATGCGGCGTATTTTACCATCAATAACATTGTACGGGAGCTGGATTTCCCCTCTTCCGAAGTCTTTTATTACCAGCAACAGCAGTTCACATTTCCTATTGACACTTCCATGAACATAGAAGTTGTCACGAATAAAAAAGCATTAACCACTGTCCGCAATAAGAAAAAGGAACTGAAGGACTTGGATAATCACGCCTGGCAGTCTGACAGCGAATCAAGCAGCAATGTCCTGGACGCTCTTGAAAATGTAGATGAACTGGAGGCCACGCTGGATAAAAGCAAGGAATCCATGTATAAGCTGTCTTATGTTGTGCGTGTGACCGCTTCCAGCTTAGATGAGTTAAAAAGACGCTGCAATGAGATAAAAGATTTTTATGACGATCTGAGTATCAAACTGGTACGTCCCTTCGGGGATATGCTGGGCCTGCATGGGGAATTTTTATTTGCCAGTAAGCGGTATATGAACGACTTTATCCAATATGTGACCAGTGATTTCCTGGCTGGCCTGGGGTTTGGAGCCACACAGGAGCTTGGGGATACTTATGGAATCTACATGGGATATACCCTGGATTCCGGCAAAAATGTCTATATATGGCCGCAGCTTGCAAGCCAGAACGTAAAAGGCACAGTTACCAATGCGCTGTCCGCTGTATTTCTCGGTTCCCTTGGAGGCGGAAAATCTTTTGCCAACAATCTCTTGGTTTTTAATGCTGTCCTCTTTGGAGCCAGGGCCGTGATCCTTGATCCCAAATCGGAAAGAGGCCGTTGGAAAGAAGCCTTTCCGGCTGTGGCAGATGAGATTAATATTACAAACTTGACCAGTGATAAAGAGAACCAGGGTATGCTTGATCCGTATGTGATTATGAGAGACCCTAAAAGTGCAGAGAGCCTGTGCCTGGACATTTTAACTTTCCTGACCGGGATCAGTGTCCGTGATAACGAAAAAATCCCTGTGCTGATGAAAGCAATCCATACAGTTACCGAAAGTTCCCAAAGAGGTATGCTTCGGATTATTGAAGAGCTTCGGAAAGAAGGAACACCTGTGGCCGTAAGTATTGCAAATCATATTGAGAGCTTTACCAATTATGATTTTGCGGTGCTTCTCTTCTCTGATGGAAATGTCAAGGAGCATATCAGCCTGGACAAACAGCTTAATATCATTCAGGTACAGGACTTACTACTCCCTGATAAAGAAAAGAGCCTGCATGAATATACACCTATGGAAATGCTTTCTGTAGCAATCATGCTGGATATCAGCAGTTTTTGTCTGGACTTTATTAAATGGGACAGAGGGGTATACAAAATCGTTGACCTTGACGAAGCCTGGACATTTTTAAACGTTCCACAGGGCAAGGAATTGTCCAATAAACTTGTCCGTGAAGGCAGGAGCCGGAAAGCTGCTATCTATTTCGTAACACAGAGCGCAAATGATCTGCCGGATACAGAACTAAAAAATAACATTGGTATGAAATTCGTATTTCGCAGCCGTGACCTGGAAGAAATCAAAGCTACTCTCCGCTTCCTGGGCCTGGAACCGGAAGATGAGGAAAACCAGCGAAGAATCCGGGAACTTGAAAACGGGCAATGTCTGTTCCAGGATACCAAAGGCCATACTGGGGTCATGCAGGTTCACCCGGTATTTCAGGAATATCTGGACGGTTTTGATACAAAACCACCTACCGAAAATGAGGTGATCGAATGAAAAAAACTTTCAAAAAATCCCTTCCCATTTTCCTATTTCTTTCCTTTTGCATTGCCGCCGCTGCTCTCCTGCTTTTTCTAACCGGAAGATCGGTACAGGCCGCAGGCCTGGTAGATAATACGGTAGATTCTTCCCACCTGTATTCCAAATATCCTTTGGAAAATTATCAATTAGATTTCTATGTAGATAATTCCTGGAGCTGGCTTCCCTGGAATTGGGGAGACGGGATCGGAAAAAGTGTCCAGTACGGCCTTTACTGTATTACAAATTTTATCTGGATCATCAGTCTGTATCTTTCCAATGCTACCGGGTATGTGATCCAGCAGGCCTATAAGCTGGATTTCATTGACGATATGGCAGATAGTATCGGGCAAGGTATCCAAAAACTTGCCGGAATTACCAGGAATGGATTTTCAAGTAATGGCTTCTATGTCGGTTTCCTCCTTCTTTTGATCCTGGCCATTGGTATCTATGTGGCCTATGCAGGACTTATCAAACGGGAAATAAATAAAGCTGTCCACGCTGTCGCAAATTTTCTTGTTATTTTCCTACTATCTTCCTGCTTTATCGCCTATGCTCCCAATACTATAAAAATGGTAAATGAATTTTCTTCCGATATCAGCACCGCTGCTCTCGATTTGGGTACGGGCCTGATCGCCCCGGATTCTGAAAGCGAAGACAGTGTGAGCTTGATAAGAGATACTTTGTTTTCTATCCAGGTAAAGCAGCCCTGGCTCCTGCTCCAGTTTGGAAGCAGTAACGTAGAAGAGCTTGGAGAAGACCGTGTGGAAGCTCTGCTTTCTATCAGCCCTTTCCTGAATGATGGAAAAGACCGGGAAAATGCTGTAAAGGCAGAAATCGAAGAACAGAACAATCATAACCTTACCATTCCACAGGTTATCAACCGTTTAGGCATGGTCTTTTTTCTATTGATCTTTAACCTGGGGATCACTATTTTTGTATTCCTGTTGACTGGGATCATGATTTTCAGCCAGATTCTTTTTATCATCTTTTCCATGTTCCTGCCTATCAGCCTTTTATTATCCATGCTCCCCTCTTATGAGCATATGGCAAGAAGAGGGATTGAAAAGGTATTTAACACCATTATGCTCCGGGCCGGGATCACTTTGGTTGTTACGATTGCTTTTTCTATTTCCAGTATGCTCTATGATATCTCCGGGGAATATCCGTTCTTCATGGTCGCTTTCTTGCAGATCGTGACCTTTGCCGGAATCTATTTCAAACTGGGAGATATCATGGGAATGTTCAGCTTACATTCCAGCGACAGTCAGAGTATGGGCCGCCGTATTCTGCACAGACCTATGATGTTAATGCGGCACCGGATAAGAAAGATTGAACGAGGAATAGGAAAAGCAGTCGGATCAGGGACAGGCAGCCCAGTAAAGGCAGCCAACACTACACGTCCTGCCAGTGGTGAAAACAGGACTTATCAAAGCCCCTCACAAACGGCCCAGACCAGGGGAAGCACTAGAATCAATGAGAAATTTCCTACTACTGTACAAAAGGCCCAAAGAAAGAGTTCTTCCAGTCATAGTGCCGTAGTTCCTTTCCCGAAAAAGCCTTCTGGCTCCAGTAAAGGCACAGTTCCGAAAAGGACTTATACCTCTTCCCCAGCTTACCGGAATACTACACAAATAGAAAACTTACAAAAACACTCTACACTTGCAGATAGAACTGTTCCAAAAGCACCTTCCGCTGTAGAAAGCAAAAAGAAAGGTTTACATAGGCCCAATATAGGAGAACGCAGAAGAATCTTGACACATGATATGGAAACTATACAAGTTCCTACATCTCCCCAGATGGAACAGCCGTCTAAGCCGGACATTGGAAGAGACAAGAAACAGCAAGAGAACGGCAAACAGCGCAAGTCTAAGCGCCCACTTTCTGCCGATCAGACATTTTCTGTCCCAACAGATTCGGAGAGCGTGGCTCCAGTAAGGAAAAAGCAAGGGAAAAATTTCCAAAGGGCGTACCGCCGTCCATCAGATTCTTATGCTTCTCTCCAGGACGGTTCTTCTCCGAAGCGGTCTGTCAGATCAGAATTTTCCATGCAGACACCTAATTCTGTTCTGCCGCCTACTACCCCTCCGGTCAAAAGCCGTCCGGTTGCTCCTTCCAAAGAAAAGGTTCCCCGTCAAAAGTCAAAGTCTAAACCAAAAAAGAGAGGAAGAAATAAATCTTGAAGAAAGCAGCAATCCTTATAGGGCTGTTCTTCTTCCTGCTTTCCATAGTGCTTTATTCCGGGGTGTTTTTGTCTGATGATGATAACAGCAATTCTTCTATCACTGTTCCTGGGCTGAACCTTTCTGAAGAAGTTTTGCAGTATCAAGGAATCGTTGAGCAATACGCACAAGAATATGGAATCTCTGATTATGTTCCCTATCTTCTTGCCATCATGCAGGCAGAATCCGGCGGTAAAGGTTCTGATGTCATGCAGTCCAGCGAATCCCTGGGCCTCCCTCCCAACACTTTAGGGACAGACGAATCTATCCGCCAGGGCTGCCGTTACCTGTCCAGCCTGATCCAGTCTGTAAACGCCAGGGAATGTGATATAAGCACCGCTATACAGGCCTATAATTTCGGCGGTCAGTATATCAGCTATGTATCAGATAATGGAAAAAAACACAGTTATACTCTGGCGGAAAACTTTGCGAAAGAAAAATCCGGGGGAAGAACAGTTACATACACAAACCCCATTGCTGTTGCCAGAAATGGCGGCTGGCGGTATGCCTATGGCAATCAGTTTTATGTGGAAATCGTCAGTCAATATCTAGCTGTGGAAAGTTTTGATAATGAGACTGTGCAGATCATCATGAATGAAGCCTTAAAATATGAGGGCTGGAAATATGTATATGGCGGTGCTAATCCCAATACGTCCTTTGATTGCAGCGGTCTGACACAGTGGTGTTACGCAAAGGCAGGAATCAGCCTCCCCCGTACTGCACAAGCACAATATGACGCAACCCAGCACATTCCCATGTCAGAGGCCAGGCCTGGTGATTTAGTCTTTTTCCATAGTACCTATGACGCAGGAGATTATGTTACCCATGTAGGAATCTATGTATCCCTTACAAAAATGTATCATGCCGGTTCCTCCGGTATCGGATATGCTGATCTGACTTCCAGCTATTATCAGCAACACCTGATCGGAGCCGGAAGAATCAAATAATAGAAAGAAGGTCGAAAAATGTTTAAGAAAAACAAAGAAAAAAAGGTGCGTACCATGAAGGTAGGCACACATAGAAAATCAGTCATTGCCCTGTGGCTTCTGCTGATCGGCAGCGTGTCCTTTGGTATCTACAAAAATTTTACGGCCATAGACCAGCATACCACCCACGAAAAAGAGATTATACAGCTACAGCTAAATGATACTTCCGGGATCGAAAATTTCGTGAAGGACTTTGCCAGGGCTTTTTATGGTTGGGAAAATAACGAAGAAAGCATACAGGCCCGGGCTGCAGCTATCAGTAATTACCTCACACCGGAGCTTCAAGACTTGAATATGAACACTGTACGGACGGATATCCCTACTTGTTCTTATGTCAATGATGTGCAAATATGGGATATTAAAGAAGCTGGGGATCAGGAATATCAGGTAAAGTATTCTGTAGAACAATATGTTACCAAAGGAGAGGAAGCAACGACTGTAGAATCATTTTTTGCAACTACCGTCCATGTAGACAGCACCGGAAACATGGTAATCGTCCAAAGCCCTGTCCCGGCCAGCAGGCCAGAGAAATCAGATTATGAACCAAAAGCTCCTGAATCTGATGGAAGTGTAGACGCAGAAACGATCCAGGAGGCCACCGATTTCCTGGAAACTTTTTTCAAGCTGTACCCTACAGCCACAAAGGAAGAATTGGCATATTATGTGGGGGATCATGCTCTGGAGCCAATAGACGGAAACTATATTTTTTCAGAGCTTATCAATCCAATATTTTCTAAAGAAGGGGAAAATATAAAAGTTCTCGTAGATGTGGTATATATAGACCTCAATACGGGAGTACCTGTTATTTCAAAGTATAATTTGGTGATAAAAAATGAAGATAATTGGAGAATTATTGCTTAATCATTTATTATGTCTATTTAAATTTGCTATTAATCAATTTGAATGACAATTAATTAGTATCTAATGGGGCTAAGAGTCATAAACATTCATCTACTGCTTAGCCCCGTTTTAATCATAATCAAGAAATTCCTGTATCTCTGCAAATTTCTCATTTTAGGAAGTTAATATTAAATTGCGTTTACTATTTTAAGATACATGACCATTTTTGTCACAATAAATAGTTACTGATTTTTGTAAACTTCCTACAAAAACTCCCCCCATATAGTTTCTCGCTAACGCTGTAGCAGTCCCACTATTTCCGCTTCTACTCGCTTTTGTGTCAGCAATTTTCCAGTTACTATTATAACTCTGAGCACTTGCTTTAGCAGAAACGCAAGTAGCTGGGCTACTACCATTGAATGTAAAGTCTGCTGTTACTTGAACATACCATAAAGTATTACCATTACTATCTTTCATACTAGTTCTTTTACTAGCGCCTTTTAAAGTAGATCTAACATTGTCATCTATTATGAGTACAGTCTCATAATAAAATCCATTTTCCAAGTATTCTCTACTAACCTCAGTTGTTAGCGTTTGAGCAGATGTATAAACTGGAAATGCACCTGCCAATAATGTAAAAACCATACACAACATAATTCCTCTAAAAAATTTTTTCATGGTATAATTTCTCCTTTTTCCATAATATCCGTTTCTTCTTCGCTAATAATACTTTGATTAAATTTATCATAACTCTGATACCAAAATGCAAAAAAAAGGCACCAAATAATAACGGCAAATATTATCCCTCCAAATAAAAAATTTCGGATAATTTTTATTTTTTTCATTCTGATATATATGTTATCAATCCCCTCACTTTCTATATATATTGCGAAAATATCTTCTGGCCTGCCAAAGTTTTCTATAATATCCTGGTAAGTAGCGTTTATATGTAGCAATGAATAATCACGCAATTGTAATTTAATATCTTTGAGAAATCTACCTTCTTTTATACCTATATTAGGAAACAATATTCGTAATTGTTTATACCAAATTATGCAATTATGATTTTTCATTTTATTCTCCATTACCCACATCTAAAGTACTACTACAACTATTTCCATACATTAGAATAGCATTTGTAGCTTTGATTACTTTATTGTAATCATTGTACATTTCTTGCAAAGCTTCTTTTCCTCTTCCAGTCAAGTGGTAGTATTTTCTTTTCATACGTTTACTTATATTTTTTTCATAGCACTCTATAAAGCCTTTTTCTTCTAATCTATATAGTGCAGGATACATTGCAGCCGGCGAAAAAACAAACACATTATTAGTTATTTCAGAAAATAATTGTGTAAACTCATATCCATAACAATCATTTACTGAAAGTATCTTTAATAAAATCATATCTAAATACCCTTTTTTAAAATTTTCAAAATATGAACCCATAGCTATCCCTCGTATCATTATCAATAAAATAGACGTAACCACCAAAATATATATATTATATATATTACATTATATACTTTTTATATTTTATTTGCAATTACTTTTCTTTCTACGTATTTCAATTTATCAAATTCAACAAAATAACTATTGTTTTTATGATGTATATATGATATTATATATACATCATACATAATATAACTAATTCATATCACGATTGAAAGGAGGATTAGTCCAATGCAGAATAAAATTTAAAAAATAATTTACTCAACTTTCCCAGCTAATATCTGCAAACAATGTCTGTATAAACTTGGCCTG
>ERZ1643247.1371-NODE-1371-length-22686-cov-8.568777_pt1 | contig 22686 bp, 18 predicted proteins | sample MGYA00579264_ERZ1643247 | MGnify/ENA primary metagenome ERZ1643247 (study PRJEB29033, sample SAMEA4952262) | chicken gut metagenome | biome: Broiler Chicken; feature: Gastrointestinal Tract; material: Caecum | place: Ireland | collected 2018 | study: Broiler... | reverse complement strand
AAGCAAAACTGCGGTATATGAGGCAAGAGTAAAACGGATAATTGCGGAAGAACCCGCCACACCGGACTGGCGGCTCCGCCGCACCGTAATATTCAATCGGAACACGGGCTTTGCGAGTACCTGCCATAACCTATCCTCCATAATTGTAGTGAAATAGTCTAAATATCTTTCGACTACAATTATAGGCAAAACTTGAGGATCAGGAAATCCGCAGGAATATTTGGCGCTTACCATTAAAAGGCGCCCAGGTTCCCCCAAGCGCCAATAAAATATATTTACATTGCTACATCCGTCTCCAGCCCGGACTTGAACTCGACTGTAAAGTGATTATCGTGCACAGTGACTTTCTCGATCAGCCTGCGAACAAGTGCCTCGTCATATTCGGTGATTGGGCCATCCTAGCTGTCTATAAATTTCTCCAGTTCCCTCACCTTTTGCATAGCCCCTTCGTTCATGGCATCCTCAAGCAGGAGCTGCCGTTTCTCCTCCCGCAGTTCTTCAATCTGATCCGCAAGACTATCGAATCCCCGTCTGGCGTTCGTCTTCTTCAGCAGTTCCCTCTACAGTGCTTCCAACTTCGCATTTCCACACTCTATATCAACTACCACCGAAACATTGACATAGTTTTTTATCTCCTTATTTCTGATTTTATCTTTCTCACTCGTAAAGACGATATGCTTAAAAAAGTGCCTAAAATTAAGGATTTCTACATAGCTCGTCTTTGTAGCAACACTACCGTCTCCACATGGCTCGAGATGATGCCATGAATGTCGACACAACACGGAAACAAATCTACCCCCGCAGTACATGGGAACATATCAACTGTCCATTGACCTTGCACATAGAACTATAATGAGTTTAAACGATAGAATATTTCAAAGTACCAGGAGTATGAACGTCAAAATCGTGAATGGTTATTGTGCAGCCTGGCTTCCAAACTTCCTTTACGATGATTTGGGACAAAGGATTCACCAGTAAGGTCTCGACCATATTACCAATACCTCGTCCACCATTTGACAAATCAGCACATGCCTTTTCAAGCAATAATTTTCTAAATGGCTCCTCAATTATTATTTGGATGTTCTTTTCTCTTTTCATATATTCAGAAACAGCATTCAGCTTTAATTCCAATATTAAGCTTGCGGCCTCTGGTCTAATAAAATCAAAGACAACAAAGTTATCACCAATACGGTTCAGCAGCTCCGGCCTTTGGATTGTGAATTTGAAATAATCTTTAATGGCTGCTAATAATGCACTCTGAATATCTTCATAATTCATATCAGGAGTGATCGTCTGATATCGCTTACCGGTCTCCACTTCTCTTCCAACAACACCGAGATTGCTTGTAAAAATAATAAGAGACTCTGAGAAGTACATTGTTTCACCAGCTGAATCCGTTATTCTTCCATCTTCTAGAATTTGGAGAAACTTATCAAGTATAGATGGATGTGCCTTTTCTATCTCATCAAAGAGCAAAACGCAAAAAGGTTTTGCTTTAATTGCGTTTGTTAATTGACCACCATCACTATATCCAATATATCCTGGAGGTGCTCCAAGTAATTTCTGGTCAGAGTGAGGTTGTTGATATTCGCTCATGTCAAATCGAGTAACAAAACTCTCATCTCCAAAAACGAACTCTGCTATTGTTTTTGCGAGTTCTGTTTTGCCGGTACCTGTAGGTCCCGCCAAAAACAATACACCTTTCGGTCTGCTGTTCGAGCCGCCTTGTATACCTGACATTCCCGTACAAGCTCTGCTTAATACACTGGCTGCCTTTCTTATTGCACATTCTTGACCCTTTACGCGCATTGATAAAAAGTCTTCCGCATTTCGGACTTTTTCAGCGTCAAGTTTATCCCAGTGACTCTCTGTTTCGCCATAGCGAAACATCTTTACTGCTTCGCGGATTTGATATACCGTATAATGTTTTTGCTGGCATAAAGAAAAAATACCAAATAACTCTACCAAGGTCATTCCGTCTGTAAGTGCCACGAATTCATCCTGGATTTTTTTACGAGTTGAATCATCCAAAGAAGCAACACCCTTAAGAGTATCTAATCTTGCATCAATGACTGCAGCTCTAACATCCTTTTCAGGTCGGGAAATTGTTAATGTTCTTACATAAGGATTATTCAGATAGAACCAAGTCGGAATGTCATTAACTTTCTCGACAAGCAAAAACATCAAATTCGTTAACGGACGTTTTTCATTCATGCTCAATGCCTGAGTTGGATTTTTAGAGGCTAACATTAGCCTAGTGAAATACTCAATTTCCTCCTCAGAAAGATTGTCGGGCGAAGACGCAATCGTATTGGCTAAATCAATAATAATCGCTGACGGGCGAATAGCACTAGCCATGGCCTTTCGAACCAGTTCAGTTGCAGATCCTATATCTTTGGAACTTTTTTCGTCTGACGAAGTCTCCCTGTAGAATGTCGAGATCATGTTCATTGCATAAGGGTTGGAAAAGCCGTCAATTCTATTGTAAAAAACTATCGGATCATATCCTTCTTCCGTCAAATACCTTTGCAGATACATGGACAGTGGAATCGGTTCACAGGTCCCATCATCCTCATAAATCCACGGTTGAAGGTCGTGAACATTTCCTTCAATGATAAATGTCGTATTTATGTCTTGGTATACCGCCAGATCCTTCTGCCATTTTTCTGCTTGAATCACGCCCCTAGTCCTCCTTAACAATCAATTTTGCATCAACATTGCAAAGTGTTATAACCGAGTTCGATACTACTCTTACAGGTGTATTTTTTTCGATTCTCTTTCCATCAATTAAAGTTCCATAAGAACTTAAATCTTCAACAATTACGCCAACAGATCTTCGTGGAATTACTTTTAAGTGTTTTCGACTCACTGATGGGTAATCCGCTAATTCTTCCGCTCCAATTTCAGTTCTGCCAACTATTCCGCCTTCATCAGGAATGTTTATTACCACTCCATTTTCTAAATGAAGCGAACAATGAGAATCAGCAACCCCAGAAACATCATCTGATTCCGGCTGACTTTCATTGTTGTTAGTATCAGCAGCATTATACTGGCGTAATAGTTCCTCAACCATTGGATCGTCCTCAGGATAAGTACTATATTCAACCGTCCGTCTTCCGCATGAAGGACAATTTTCAGGATAACTCATCCTTCGCTGAAATACTATTTTTTCTCCACATACACATATTTTACAAAACGCCATTTTTATTCTCCTGTTTCCAAAGCTTTCAGTTTCTGTGCAGAACCTTTCCGTTGTTTCTTTTCACTCTTCTGAGCAGAAACATCCGCTTGAATACACATAGTGTCAACATTGGCTGGATCTAAATAGACACGGGATAATATTACTCCCATCTCTGCTGCCTGCTGTTCAAGTTCAGCATATAAGGAACATACATGATTAGCACTTGCCTCAATCTGCCTTTTCTTCTCCAGGGATCCGCCCCTTGATTGACCAATAGGTTCAAACATTATCCCACTACCATCATTTCCAACAAAAACATCGCACAGAGGATGTCCCGCAACAGAAAACACCTGTCCAAGTGTATGATCCAAAATGGCATCTTCTTTTATCTGGCATCCCATTTTTTCCATGATTGACTGAATAACTTGCATGATGTATTCTGTTTGCTTCCTTTTTTCAACAACTGCTTTCATTCTTTCAATTTCTTGCTCAACTCTATATGGAGTGTTCTCAGTTGGAGTTAATTCAAGGAATTGACACAAAGCAACATATTCATAATATCTATCACGAATTTTGTTTATCTCATCAACAGTCAAAACCTGTTTTCCTTGGAGATAACTCATTACTCGCATTTTTATGCTACGGATTTTATCTTCAATGTCTACACTCTGATTTAGAATTCTCTGCAGTTCCTGTTTTAACCGTTTTCTTGCATCTTCATCATTTTGAGTAATGATTGGTCTTTCATCTACTCGTTCAATCCATGAATTCAATTCTTCTTCCAATTTGGAAACTCGATGCTTGCTAATAAGAAGCCCTGAAAAATCCAAGCCATCCTGTTGAGTTCTCGCTATATTTGCACTTTGGGTTAAACTTTCTTTTGCTACAGATAAATTCTCTCCACTTCCAGAGGTTGTATCGTCAGTAACGAAAACCGAAATTTCGACATTCCCGGAGTTGTTAATATGTACAGAGTTTTCGTGCTTTTCCTGTAACTGTATGCTTAGTCTCTGAATACTGTCTGCAAGTTCTTTTCTGATTTTTTCTTTTCTCATAGCTTCAAGCTGTGCAGCAGTATAATAACTACTCATATTTTAATCAACCTCCTTTAGCCGTTTCATTTCTCGTTCGTATCCGAGTCTATTGATCCATGCGATGAATCTATCATCTTCCAGCATTTTGCAAATGTCTGCAATAGGCTTATGCGAAATAACCGCCACTAGTTTGTTTAGAGAATCAACATCCGTTCCAAATATCTCGATTGATTTTTTACCTTGTAGCGCAAAGCAAATAGTAGAAATCGCCGTCATGTCATTACATCCATTTCTTTGTATTAGCTGTTCCAAACGATCTACCTGAACCTTGTCATAATCCATCTTTCGCAAATAGAATACTAACAAACCTGATGCCAAAAATCGCTTAGCACATTCATCACAACCGGATGCCAGGCACTCAACATAAGCGGTTAAGGATGAATATTTTTTGTCGCAATAGCTAATTTCCTCTTCATCATCGATACTCTGAAGCAATCTGAAAACTGCCGCATCTGCATCTTGAAGCATGGAAAGTTTCCGAATTTCATCTGCCAGATTACTATCATACTGTCGAACAAACTCTACCAATTCACGGCGTTTAATAACCTTTGTTGCTTGATTCCAATGTTCTTTTATAGCTGATGCAAGTTGGTGTAATGAGTTGACCGTTAATATATCACCATCAAAATGTCCGAAGATTAACGGACGATTGGTTTGAGTTTTCTTAGGGCGAGCATATATACTCCGACTTGCTGGACGCATATATTCTCCCTCGCACCAGCGCTTAACCTGCTGATACCCCCAACGCTGATCCTCATCTTCATTTATCAGACCTTTTATTAATACCAATAGTCGACCACTAATTTTGCTAGGTAACTCAATACCGTTTTCCCAAGCACGGGCAATCTCTTCAACCGACATTCCAGCAAAAAGGGAATGTCCTAAAATTGCTTTGCATAAGACTAACCCGAAAGAGCCATAATCGTAGGATGGAGACATTGATGCACTCCATAATAAAGACTTTACTCTAGGTGCATATTCAGGTGTTCCACGCATCCCATCAACCAGTTTCCCGTTAGAATTTGTGTATCCACTAATTCCACAATCTCCGATTAATATCTGATTTCCTTCGTTATTGTAAAATAAATTGCTTGGCTTAATATCGCAATGCACAATTCCGTTACGATGTAATTCATGCAATCCTTCGTTAATAGAAGGAACAATAACATTTTGAATGTGAGCGTTTGAAAGTTCCTTTGCTTCTTCTAATGTTCCGGACGCATAATAATCATATATTTCATAATAATTTCCATTATGAATTCCACATTCTACCACATGCGCAATGTTTGGATGACTAACCGAAGTTAAGAACGCCTGCATTTTCTCTGATGGCTTCCATCCATTCTTGTATACCTTGACAACATAGTTTTTTCCCCATTTTTTTGCCATATATACATTAGACTGTTTGCCTTGCTTTTCCATAAGAGAGTTTATTACAAAACTATCAGCAACAGTTTCCCCTGACAAAAGGGTAATCGTCTTACTGCCCCCCATATGCGGCGGTATTGTCTCGGCAGCATTAATTTTATTAAATTGCGCTTTCGGTGGCTGTGTTTCAGCCGCATTAATCATCGCTTTTCCTCCTGGGTATACCAATCATAAGCATACTATTTCCATATGCAACAGTTTGAATCTTCCGTTCTTGCATCTCGTAATCCACATACCTATCATGGTGTCGAAAAATGTGTACGCATTGATTGGATGATCCTCGTAGTCCACAGTTATTATTAAGATCTGCGATATACGGTCCGTCTATAAGAACCGCACATATATTCAAAATATTGTCAACTTCTATCATCGACAACTGTTTCAGCTCATCCAATGTGTATCCTGTATAAATAAGAATATCATCATTGATTTCAGCTAATTGCCGCACCAAAGCTTCCAGTGCTTTTGGATTAAGAAAAGGCTCTCCACCAGAGATTGTAAATCCATCAATAGGGTATGTTATGCTGCGTATCATTTTTATTACAGCTTCTACCTCAAACTCTTTTTCTTTATCATAATCCTGAAGTTCCGGGCTTATACAGCCCTGGCATCCTCTCAAGCATCCCGTAGTCCAAATACCCACGCGATTTCCTGGACCTAAAGTTTTTACCGGATAAAAAATCCGCGCTATACTCAATTTATCATCCATTTTTCTTTACATTTCTGATATAAAATGGCTGTCACATACCATTTTATTCCCGGAGATATGCTTTCCACAAAATAAGCAATTGTGAGTTTGTTTTCGTCTATCTATCTCATGCCCCATTTCCCATTGATTCATAATAAGGACAAGTTCGTCTGGAGAAATACAAAATCTATTTCCACCTGCAAGCTGTTTGATACACTCAAATGGGGTGGGTACTTTTCTTCTCACATCATTCCAATTTGGATTGCGTATTCCTGTTGCAATATCCTGCTGCAGATAGGAAATTGCATTATCAGGGGTTGCTGAAACAATATTGCCTAGCCCCCAGCAATAGGGAACATCCAATTCATTTGATTCATATGCATCAATATTTAAAAATGCATGTGTTCCTATCGGCTCTTTGTGTAATGCACTGCACAGGACATCTACCCTTTGGATATTTTCATAAGAGAGATAAAAAGCTTCACCGCCAAATAACGCACGGCCTCCTAGCTTTTTCTTACGAATCACCCAACTAAAATGCGGCCTTTGGGTGCTACGCAATCCTGGTAAGTACTTTGTATTAACAGCATAAATCATCTCTTGGATTCCACATCGATCATCCCAAGTCAGATTCTTTATAGAATCAACTCCGTTGTATAACATCATCAAATACACACATGTACTTGCTATTGTTTTCAGCGCAGTCATATACGCATTTGTTTCTTTCTTTTTCAATACTGAAATAGTGGTGCTGAAAGGAAGAGGGGACTTCAGCATTTCCGAGCATAGATCCACCTCATTTTCTATTCTTTGATATGTCTGTCGAACGGTCGGCATACGGTTCAATGCTTGATTAGGAGCGTTATAAATCTCCTTTAGTATATCTACTCCTTCTGCATGAAGAGAGCTTCCAATCTCACCATAAAAAATGCATTCGTTCAATAGTTTCTTTAAAGCTTGAACATTGTCGTTCTCATCAAGAGCACGATTATATAAATCTGCAAGTTGTTCCTCGCAGCCTTGTGTTTGATTTGTTAAAAAATCAAGAAAAAACAAAACTTTATTTGTATGCATTCCGACCACCTCACTTGTTTGCATCACGAATAATATTGATCAAAGTAATATATCTTAAATCGTTCGGTGAATAGCTGTTGGCTATTTCCAAATGCCGGAGTGCTTCAACTCTTTGTGTTTCTGATGTTCCTTTCCTTAATGCGAGTAATGCAAGCAGGAATTCTCGTTCTGCAATATTGGAAATGTTTTGGACTTTATGAGCATTTTTAAACTCATTTCGTTCTGATGAACCCGCGCCCTCTAATGAAAGCGAGTACATCACATCAGAAGCAATTTGCATATCTGTTTCAGTGTAGCTAGCATTCGGCTGAACGGGAACATAATTGTTAGGAAGATTCACCCTCTTCCTTTTTTCTCTGATAATATCCCTTGCAATATCAAGATGTTCGTATTGTTGTGCCAATTCATAGCATTCTTTAAGCTGGAATCCTTCGATACTATCCCAATTGAATTCATCTTTCATCCCAATTCCTCCGATAATAAGAAGCTGCGAGGAAGACTATGATATCCCCCTCGCAGCCGTCTCAGGTAAATATCAACGTTTAAATCTTCGAGTTATTATCTAACGTTGAATTTAATGTTTTCTGCTGACCTTCTACTGTGTTCTGAATGGATTTTGCACTCGAGTGACAGGAATAGGCAATCCAAATACCAGCAACAATCAACACGATTGCCCAAAACGGATGGGAACCGAAAAGAAGCAATCCGATTACTGAGATGATCAGAGGCAATAAAGTGCTCATTGTAGTCTTGCTAGCTGCAGCAGAAACCGCAGAAGTTCCGACAGTTCTTGCAGCACTACGCATATTATCATATGCGCTAACAACTTTTCTTTCGCAAGCGTCCACTTGCTGTTTAGCTTCCTGTGATGTCATTGATTAATAACCTCCTTCTCCGATTACTTCTTCATATGTTTCCGCATATCGTTCAATCCAAACCTTCGCCGGAACATCATAAGGACGGAAGTGTGTATTCTTAACATCTCTTGCAATATCCATATAAACAGCAGTTTTTCCGCGAATTGCCTTAGCTTCGCTTTCTGCTACTAAGATATCCATAGAGTCTTCGTCAAGTCCAAAGGCGATACGCTTATCAAACATAGAATCGTATCTGTCACCAAGCATCAATTCAATGCTCTTAAGACTCTCACCCCAAACAATGCTGTTTACACCATATTTAGGTCCGTTCACAATAATCTTCTGAAGCATTTCGATTGCACTGAGTTCACCATTTCTATCTTCATCATAGATTCTTCCTGTTCTCAATCTTCTGGCACGATTAATACCAAAGAACATAAAGAAGATTCTCTCATCAGAAGACATTCTGCCCTCAGAACGGCCAACAACGGTTTCATAAAGGCTGGTAATCAATTCCTCTGCATCTCCGATTTTTGCAAGTTTAACCTGCTGCGGGAACTGGGATTCTAAATACTCAAAATCACACTCTTCATCCGTAAGCTCATCTGCAAACAAATCAACAATGTACACAAGCGCATTTGCCTTGTCATCATTAGTATGAAGTTCTTCATACAAAACGCTCATTGCAGACAGTTCAAACATGCTAAGCGCCATTTTCTCGTCTCTTGTAACAACGAGTAAATTATCTCTATCCTTACATCTAAGTTCAGGAATAAATGCACTCTTTTTGCCAAATCCCTGACCGAGAAGAAGGCCATATCCGTCCTTGGATTTACCCAAATGCGTAATGCTATCAGCGCCTTCAAGAATCAGCTTGTTGAAGCAATTATGAATGTTATCTTCAGCATTGGTAAGAAGAACTCTTGTCTGCTGATCTTCAAACAAGTCAGAAACCCCAGGACTCGTATAGTAAGCATCAAGTCTTTCCAGAAGATTGAGCCTTTCTTCTTCATTGATATAGCTTACCTGGAAGAAATTGTTTGCAGATTCCACACCGCCGCCACCATTGTAAATAGCTGCACCAGCCGGCTGATTTTGAAGAGTTTTAATACCAGCATTATCCGAACTAAGAATTGATGCTGCTCCATCTTCGGAACCTTTAACAGCAATTCGAATTGCCATCTGACTAAAATACGCTTCCAATCCAGAACAATTGTGGAAATCCTGGCAGGCGAGAATGACGTGAATACCCATTGCTCGTCCCTGCATTACAAGCTTATTCAAACAAGACAAGCATTCGCTACTGATAGAATCGCTTTCAGACTTGTTTCTAAACAATTCCTGAACCTCATCAAAGATTAGGAGAAGTTTAGGTACCTTAGGAACATCAGCCAGTTTCACATAACCATTTATATCGGAAACACCGTATCGTGTGAAATGCTTAGTTCTTGCTTCAAGCTCAGTGCAAAGTTCTTTCAGAACATTTAAGCCAAACTCACGTTCACTATTAATTGCAACAACGCGAAGAGAAGGCAGACGATACCGAGTATAAGCACTAAACTCTACACCTTCCTTAAAGTCAAGCAGATACATCTGAACTTCATCTGGAGAATAGCTAATAAGGGTACTCATAATGAGGGTATGGAGCAGAGTAGATTTACCTGCACCGGTCTGACCTGCAATAAGAGCATGATGTTCTGTGCTTCCACCGCCTCTGCCTAAAACCATTTTTACGATGGTATTTGCGCCTTTGATACCAATAGGAATTGCAATCTCATCATGATTGCCGGTAAACCAGTTATTGCTATCATAGATATCTTCTTTGTACATGCTGTCAAAATGCTCGATTTTAAGCTGCATGTGCTCAATGACAGAGCTAATCTGAGTAAGAATTGCTCCTTTACGTTCAAATACATCTGCCATTTCATCAATTCGAAGGAACATTCTTTCACGATTATCCCCGACAATCATCATCTTGTTGCCGGAAGCTTTTGTCTCAACTACGCTCTGAGCAATTTCAGCAACCAGGTTGCCATTTTTCTGTTTCAGTTTCTCCAATTCAGCATCGTTAGCACAGATAATAACGCATACTCCAAGTGATGCACTATTTCTGACGATAGCATGAAGATCCTTCAGCGCAGTATCATTAAATCCTACAGGGAAGTCCGTAATTGCTAATGCTCTAATAACTTCCTTCTTTAATCTGCTCTCGTGATCGTCACCATAAGCCTGAGTCATATTTTCAAGTCTTTGACGAAGCGTGGCGATTGCAGTCTCAATATCTTTCTCTTTACTCCAAATCTTTGTATCGATAATACGAGCAGAATTCGGACCCTCTGCCAGCTTAGGAATGTCAGGGAAACTAGCTCCCAGCTCAAGCGGATCGATCATTGTGGCTTCCAGTTTGCCAGCAGGGAAGGACATAAACAGCTTGAGGAGCAGTGGCTGAATTAAGCTCTGAACATATTCTCTGTCAGAAGGAGAATATCTCATCAAGAGAGAGATGCCGTCAGACAGGCGCTGTGCGTACGGAACCTCAACAATGTACTGACCATTCTCTCTTGTAGCAATATCAGAAGTCTGCAAATCCAGAGACTGAACAACAGTCATTTCATCTTGAGTCTGATTAGGAATCATCAGACCGATATTGCCGAGCATAATGTATTCAGGAACTGCAGTCGGGCACTCATAGCTTTCCGCATTAAATCTTGAGGATTTGATTTCCTGCTGATATGCTTTCACAGTAGCTTTATTAAAGCCACCGCTAATATCCGCCTGTCCCTTCTCTCGAATAGTTTTTCCTTTTGCATCAAAACGATGCTCTGCCTGGGTATCTCTGTCAATTTGCTCCGTTCTTGCTTTATCAAGCTTATCATTACGAACCCTCTCGGCTTCAGCAATTTGACAGTCCCTTAGTGTCTGATATGCTCGTACCTTATCGCTGATAGCGCGAGACAATTCTCCTTGGCTCGACTCCACGCTCGGAATCGCCCCCTTGGCCGCAGAAATTGCTTTTTCAGCACCATTCTTAGGAAGATTATTTACAAAGTTATTGCAGGCATTCATCACAGTATTTGCAATGTTTCTTCTGCCTTCAGTTGTTTGCACGTTACTGCTGCACTCATTATTAAAGCGAGTGCGTTCATCCTCACACTGTTTACGTGCACTAGCAGTGTCTGAGTCATAAATCTGCTGGCTACTTGCTTTGGCCGCTTCCCACTCATTTCGTGCCTCTACCAACTCTGCACGATAACGATCGGTATGCTCTCTCAAAGCAAAAACTGCAGCTACCGCTTGTCCATGACCAGCCGGGATGTCTTTCCATCCATTCCAGGATGTTGAGTTGAAGTTCTCTGTTTCGCTCATTCTAGTACCTCCGGTATCCTTTCTTTATATAATCGGCTGTGTTTTACTCTGACACAGCGAGTATACATTTATAAACGAAAAATCAGTATAATTTGTAAAAAATCGCTCTGTATTTCGTCTCATTACGATATATTATTTAGGCAAAAGCTCTCCGCTTTCGATTATTCTGCGTTCACTCTCTTTGTACTTCTCATAAGCCTCGCGAATTTCCTGTGGGGTGTCCGCACGCAAAGTACTTTCAAGTGTTTCTTCGTCTAGCACTAGGTATTCTGTCCATGGTGCTTGCTCTTTTGTCAGCATTTTAGAAACCTCCTTTATACATTCTCATCAATGCTTGTGTACATCGTTTTATTTCTTTTGAAAGGGGATTTGCATTATCCCCATTTGCACTTACATCAGCAAATGCCTCTGCCATAGCCTCAGAACAAGTTGTAGCCGCATAACTTGATATAGAACTAATTAACTCAGAGTTCGTTTTTCCAGCCCCGTATGTGGTCTGTTTCACTCGATTACATGCTTCTAAGACAATTTTTTTAGCTTCGCTACAATTATTCCAGACTATAACCCGTTCTTCCCTTGATGAATAGTTTGGGTTGGCTTGAATGATTGCCCATTCTACACCGTGTGCAGCCTCATGAACTCCTATCGATTGAGGCGATGCGTTCGGAATCCAATGATGCATTTTAGACTGTGTCAAACAAGTACTTGTCAGTGTATTCAAATCGCTGAAATAGTCAGGATTAAAGGATAATTTGCTGCCGGTGCAGGACATTACGCCACTTTTCGATGTGATTCCTTCCTTCAATAAAACTCCAACATCCGGATACTCTGAGACAACTGATTCCAATCCCGAAAGTGCTTGTTTGACTGTGCCTATTTCAAGATTGCCGATGGAAGAATCTAACCGGACACCATGTTTAGCTCCCATATATACAGATAAGGTTTCAAAGTCGTGAGTATCACTTAAAGTACTAATATTTGATGTGTACTGACCGATGACTTTCACTGGCATATCAAGTCCTAATTTCTGAGCAGCCATACATCTATGTCTGCCCGAACCTGCAAAGTAATAATAGTCATCGATTTTATATACTTCGATTGGAGTATCAAAGTAGCTATCATAGCAAGCCGCTAACTCTGGGTTGCTACGTATAGAATCTATTGATTCACCCGAATTTAACCTCTGCCTTACTTCTGGAATATGAGCCGCAATCCTGCTGAAATATATTTCGCTATCCTCTGGATACACCATTCCTCTATTCCAAAACAGGTGCGAGTCTTTTGCCTCATTGTTGTTAATATATATACCCTCAATATCACGCGAATTTACCGTTGTACTGTAGTTGCTTTCGTCATGAGAATACTGACTATAATTTTTCCAGAAATGGCTGAATCTTTCGTAGTTACTTCCTTTTACAAAGTATTTATCTCCAGCCATACCATTGTTTTCCAAGGTGATTCCATTGAAATCAATTGTCGAGACTTTCTGTTGTTTTCGATCAGCGTTTTTACCAAACCATTTAGAGCCAAGTAAAGATTTTTCAGTATTTACTGGCTGATTAGTGGAATCAGTATTTCCACTGCCCCAATTGCTTCCCGCACCATTCGAACTCAAAGCTCCACCAATCGGTGTCGGCACACTGCCGCCAGGAGTCATTCCTTCACCGGATCCGCCACGATAGGACATGATTTGTCCAGAAGTATCAATAGCTGAAAAACCTCCGCCACTCCATGCAATACTAGACGCAGCATCTGCTCCAACAGTAACATACTCAGCAGTTGCATTAATGCCCATACTCTTAAGCAAAGCAACTCTAGCATCTTCCGCTTGATTTAATCGATCTGCCATGCCGGCAGTAAGTCCGGCTGAATCTGCAGCAAATGCACTTGATTGAAGCCGCCTTAATTTCTCAATATTTGAACGTTCTACGGCATTATGCTTTTCAATTTCTTGAACGTGAGCGTTTTTTTGCTGTCTAACTCTATTCGCTTCCTCTTTCGCAGAAGACAAAGCTCTTTGACTAGCGGCAAGCTGATTCTGAGCCACGCCTAGTTGCGCCCTGGCTTGTTCAACGTTTCCTTTCGGTCTTCCTTCGTCATCAGTTTCACTTGCTGCTGCCAGTTGTCTCCTTGCCGCCGCAACTCTACTACTCGAGGAAGCCACTCTGGCTTGGCAACTGCTAACTTTTTTGTCAGCCTCATGTCCTTGTTCAATCAAAGACTCTGCTTTTTTTCCTAATTCCTTAAAGCTTTTAGCCATAGGCATCCTCTCCTATACTATCTCTTTAACCGAAAATGCCACTCAAATTACTTTTCAAAGATTGAATTTGCTGTTCAGTTTCGCTAACAACACCCTCTGCATCAGAGATAATTCCTTCGTATTCCTGAGCACTTCCTTCAAGCCTAGCACTTCCAGCTTCAGCGGCATCGCGACCTATTTCAGATATTCCACCCGCCTGTTCGAGCTTACTAATTCCAGAACGAACATTATCAAGTTCTCCTTCCATTTCTCCTCGAAGTTGCTCACCCTGCTGCTCGATTTGCTCTCCGGCAGTTTCAACCTGCTCAGAGAATGCACTGTCAAAACTACTCTGATATGAGCTGGCAGTGTCGCTAATAGCCTCAACATCTTCTTCGTCTTGAAGATCAATTCCTTCCAAAACAGCATTTATTTCGCTTGCCTGTTCTGTCATTTCTGAACCGAGTTCCGTAGTTTCACGGCTGTTTTCCTGCATCTCTTTAATGCCTTCATGGCCTTTTTCCTTAAAGCTTCCCATCTAGATATTCTCCTTTTTATAATGAAAATGGGCAAATCTAATTGAACTTAACTTGTAAATGCACCTGTCCCAAACATTTTTATATAGGCACTTAAATCTTCATTTAACTCAAGAGACAATGCTGTCACTTTCTCTACGTCTTTGCTCATTGCTTTCATATCAGAATTTGTGCCTATTGCTTGGGCAAACAACTTATATATTCCCAACAGTCGATCGCACATTTGTGACTGAAGTAGGGTGACTTTGATAAGCACATCATCAGAAGCGCCAAACCTTGTCCATCTACCATTCTTTAGCCTTTCAAGTGCAAAAACCCATTCACCAATAGTCTTGATGATACTAACAGGCTCGTTTATTTTGACCTTGTCTGTCAGAATTTGCCGATAACTGCTGTCAAGCATTTCATATTGGTCATACTTCAACATTTTTTCTTCTTCTGAGATAGAAATCTGACCAAGTTCGATTTTTTCAAATAAGACATTCATCTTGCTCATTTTTTCGCGCAATTTCAAAACAGACTGTAGCCATACTTCGCATGGATGAAGTCTTGTTTCAATATCACACAATAAATGATAATACTTGTTGCTTATGATGCGAATACTGGTATGGTTAGCATCTTGATAGGCTTCATTTGCAACCAACGCTCGACGTAAATCCATATCATTTTTTGATGTTACCATCATCTCTTTTTTACTGACATCTGCAATTTCACCGCACCATTCTTTGATTCTCATTGTGAACGGTCTAAGAAGCTTTTCGTAAAAAATCAACGATTCGCCCACAGCAAAAGTTGACATTTGTTCAAGTTGAAGAGCACTTGCAGCCATCGTGCTGCCTAGAAGATTCCTATCATCCGCAGATGTAATTCTTAGTCCAATTTTCAAACCTGTATTTTTTAATACTTCCTGCGCCATAACTGTAGGTAACTGGTCGGCAATTACAATGCCCTCCTTAAGTGCTCGCACTTCTGCTAACATCTTTACAATGAAAGCTGTTGCAGCAACTTTGGGATCTGCATCCGCTCCTGTTTGTTCTTCGGATTCCGGACCAATCAAGTTGTGTGCTTCTTCGATGAAAATCACATGTCTAACGGCACCATCGAAACGTGGATTTACTTTAAGTGTTTCTCTGATAAGTGCGCATAGCATCAATGTTAAGAAATTTGCGGGGCCAGAACCCATTGACTCAAGTTCAATAACTGCCGGTACCTCTAACCATTTTTCGGGAGTAAAAGTTGATTCAGGAACATCAAATACGTCCCCCATTTCTCTTCTCAACAGACTTCCTATACGAACCTTTAAAGCAGATTCCAGATTTCCTCTAACTTCATCACTATACTGTGTGAATTTAAGCTCTTGCTCGAGCCTCCTATATAGCATAGACATCGTTGGCAGTTGTCTTTTTTTATCACTGTCTTCCTGTAATTCATCCCCTGTATATACATGTTCGGGAATCCATCCCAATTCTCTATATACGGCCTCTATCGCAGTATCCAGCAAAAAAGGCATAGGTGGTTCGAGGGGGAATGCACCTTCAAATACCGAACAAAGCCTTCTAATATGTTCGGCCACTAATGTACCTTTAGGCATTTCAAACGGATTGATATGCAGTGGAAAACTCATATCCGCATTAGGCGAAAAGACATACATTTCTTTCATCCCGGGATCATTTGCCAATGCTCGATATTCCTGTTTTGCAGGTTCCAAAACCAAGAATGGAATCCTATGATCTTTCCACAGTGAGGATGTAATGTGGTGCATTGTGTTTGTTTTACCTGATCCAGGAACACCTGCAACAAATGCATGCTTAGGCAACAACGACAGTGGGAAGTTAACATCATATCCATTTTTGTCCTTGCCAAGAAAGAGAGCATTTTTTCTTTCTACCGAGGTAGGTGATGTCTCTTTAGGAATCTGAATGATTTCTCCATCGTATAATGCAGGGAACCTAAAAAACGGAGTTATTTCCTCCAAAGAAAACAAAGTCGGAAGGTAATTCAAATTTATACTCTGTGAATCATCGCAACAGATAATTAAGCCGGGCCGACCTTTTCTCAATATCATTCTTTCTCTGATATTTTCAAGTGAATCAAATGATCCATCTAAAAAACTCATACTGTCAACATTTGCAGAAAACGAAGCAATATTATATTTGCCCTTAATTAAACTTTCCGCGCCTGCAGCATCCAAAATAGAAATGGCATTTTCTCTTCCGTTTGCAAACACCATTATGTTTGCAATGAAATGCGGTGATGAGTCAAATTTTTCAATCAAATCCTCATAATTGTCTAAAACATCTTTTCCATCGTAATCGCGTCTTGATCCTGATAACCTATCCTCCTGGCGTCTTCTAAGAATACTCATTGGTTTTCTAAGAGATTCTCTCAGCGACACACTTCTTTCAACAGGATATAAATCGACTCGATAAACGGCGGTTTGGTTAACGGCTTCCATCATCTTACACATATTATATAATCGTCCGTCATCATTCATTTCCCAGTCACGAATCATATAATAATCTTCGCCATCGCCGTTTCCCGCAGGCAAAAAGGTTTCAGCCTTAGTCAGAAATGCACACGAATTGAATACAGGATATTCAATTTGTCTTTCTTTGAATATATTCTCTATGCTGCACGGAGCATCTGATCCTTTTTTTAGGCTTCTCTCGAACTTAAAGAAATCTGACAACGGTGAGGCACTGATTTGAGCCTCAACATTTCCGAGTGCGTCAGGTGCACCTTTTATCAGTAAAAAAATCTGCAATCTGCGACCCGGAGTATCTTTCGCCTTATCATCAGGGGATATGTATAAATAAAACAAATGGTATGAGATATTCGAAACAATGCCTTTTCTGTTTAGTTGGCGTAAAAAAGCTATATGCTTTTCAAGCACTCCATCTATTCCACTTCCTTCTAGGGAGGAATATTTATTTAGTGTTAAATCAGGCAATTGTGTTAACCGGTACCAAAGTTCTGCCATATTGTCACCTCATCATGCTTCGCATCAGAGCGAAGCAATATCTCTTTGCTTCTTATAGTATTTTTTCATTTATCGTTCCGGACTCATCTGAAGTAAGTAGTTCTTTTAATCCAGCAGAAAGACCTTCTATCCCATTCAAAAGCTGCAATGTACTGGGGTTATTTTGAAAATACGTTATTAACGCCAGGAATGTAGTCCATGTCATAGTTCTTTTTCCAGTTTCAATTGAACTATACGTTTGCCTTGAAATTCCAATTCGCTCAGCAATATCTTCTTGAGACACTTTCGCCTTTGCTCTCAATACGGGTAATTCTTCTCTAAGGAGTTCCATTATTTCGAGTTTCTTTTCAGTATTAATCATCTACAAAACTACTCCTATTTCGCATGTGATGAAGCTAATGTTTGCTTTATTTCAAAAAACAAAACAGTCTATATATTCCATTTTTGCATTTTACATCATGTCGCACCATTTGTCAATGTGTCGCACGCCGACATACTAACATGATATTCACTCAAGGTGTTGTGATTGACGTTCGCACTATAAAAAATCACCCGGAACTGACCTAAAAAGTCGGCTCCGGGTTTCGTTTTGTGCCCATATTTTCTTTACTCTTCCACTTCCATTTGAAGACCTGATTTCAGTTCCACTACAATCTTCTCATCGAAAATGGTGATTCTTTCGACCAGCCGTCTGGCGAGGGCTTCGCTGTACTCCGTAACGGCTGTGGGCATTTCTTCCAGAAAATCAATCATGTCATTCATTCGTGCCTGCAGGTCGGTTCGCTCTGCTGCCTCGGCAAGGATGTCCTGCCTGTCTTCTCGAAGGTCATCCATCTGAAGCCCCAGTTCTTCCACCAGAGCATTATCGCCGGAGTTATCAATCATCTGCTGCTGAAGCTTTGCAAGCTGTTCATCAATCGCCGCAATCTTCGCTTCCAGGTCATCAAAGACCGTTTCCTGAATGTTCGTTTTCAGAAGAGAGATGACGGCGTTCCTTCTTGCGTAGGCATCGTTGACCGCCGTGACGATTGCCCCATGCAGGACTTCTTCCTTCACGGTCCTTGCCGGACAGTCAAAATCCATCTTTCCCTTGAGGACTCTGCTGACACATCGCCAGACCGTGGATTTACAGCCTCGGTTGTTCCACTTCACCCTGCGGTAAATGTCACTGCAGTGTCCGCAGAACACCATTCCGGAAAGCGCGTACTTGCTGCTGTAAACTCTGCGTTTGCCGTCAGGATTCAGATTGGCTCGTCTGGCAATCTCTGCTTTGACCTTCATGAACACATCTCTGTCGATAATGGCTTCATGACTGCCTTCCACATAGTATTTCGGCATCTCACCGTTGTTGGCGGCACGTTTCTTGTCCAGGATGCTGACCGTATAAGTCTTCTGCAGAAGGGCATCGCCGATGTATTTCTCATTGGTAAGGATCTGATGAATGTTGCTCTCATACCATTTCAGATGTCCCGCTCCGTTGGGAATGCCGTCTGCTTCCAGGCTTCGCTTGATCTGCAGGAAACTTGCCCCTTCCAGGTACTCCCGGTAGATGCGATGCACGGTCTCAGCTTGTTCCGGGTCGATGACCAGATTGCCTTCGGAGTCCTTAGTGTAGCCTAAGAACCAGTTGTGATTAATCTGTACCTTGCCTTGCTGATTGCGGTACTGGATGCCCATTCGCACATTGGCTGACAAGGATTCCGATTCCTGCTGTGCAAGCGAAGCCATGATAGTCAGCAATACCTCTCCCTTGGAATCCATGGTATTGATGTTCTCTTTCTCAAAGAAAACAGCGATGTTCAGAGCCTTCAACTTTCTTGTATACTTGAGACAGTCCAGCGTATTTCTGGAAAATCGGCTGATGGACTTAGTGAGTATCAGGTCGATCTTTCCGGCTTCGCAGTCTGCGATCATGCGGTTGAACTCGTCTCGCTTGGCGGTGTTGGTGCCCGAGATGCCGTCATCGGCATAAACCTCAACCATCTGCCATTCCGGTTTGCTCTTGATGTACTCCGTGTAATGGCTGACCTGTGCCTCGTAGCTGCTTTCCTGTTCTTCGGAGTCAGTGGAAACACGGCAGTAGGCGGCCACTCTGATCTTCTGCACCTGAGCAGCAGTTCTCTGTGAACCGACTCGTTTTCGCGCCGGAATGACTGTAACATTCTGTGCCAGTGCCTGCATTTACTTCACCTCCTTAATCTGACTGTAGGCGTATTCAGCCTGCTTAATTGGATCTTCATATTTCAGAGCGGTACGCTTCATGGAAAACCTTGTAGGGAGCACCATGATCACTGCTTTCTTCGTGTATCTTGTACCCTTGTAAAGAGCATCTCTTCTCAGCCTTTCGGCTTCCACTGCCTGGGCAATCTCGGCGGTAAGTATCGCAGGGTAGAAATCGTCTCCAAGGTAGCGTGGGTTCTGCATCAGTCTCTTGACACCGCTGTGTTTCATCTCCAATCCAACATCCTTTGCCGCCTGGACAAAGGACATGCCGGAAAGGTAGTTCTCACACAGTTTTCTCAGCTTGGCAGCCTGTTCTTCGTTAATGACTGCCGCTCCGCCCACTATGTCATATCCGTATGGTGTGTGCTTCATAATCAAATCCTTTCCCGGAAGATAGGTCCGCACTTCATGTCGAATCCTATCTCTGTTCTGCTGTAAACGATGACCCTGTCCACAAATCTTGCGAAAAGGTCTTCATCAAATGCTGTCATCATGGAAACTCCCGAAGTATAGTGTATGATGTCTTCCAATGCTTCTTTCTGTTTGCTGCCGCCGCTGATCTTTGCAATGATGGCATCCTTTTCAGCGGTAAGCCTTGCACTTGCTTTCAAAAATTCATCATTCTGCTGTGCGTAGACCGCAGGATCAAGGTACCCCTTTGTGAAAAGCTGTGTGATCTGCTGTCTTTTCTGAAGATTCTTCTCAAGTCCCTCTTCCAAAGCCGTGAAATCATCCAAATACTCTGTCTTTTCAGCAGTCTTCAATGCGTTTGAGAAAGGAAGAAGAACCTTCTCCCTTGCGAAGATCAGCTTGTTCATCATCGTGGCAAATGCCGCCATGACCGCATCTTCCCGGATAGACTTCATGGTGCAGACATCTTTATTATCAAGGTGGGTGGTGCAGACGTAACCAAAGTAGTCGCCAATCTTTCTGCGATTCCACACCGCTCCACAGTCTCCGCAGATGACCTTACCTGAAAACACGTATCGGTTCTGGTACTTCCGGCTTTCAGGGTAGATACCTTTCTCTGCGGCGTTCCTTGCGATCATGTTGTTAGCAGCATTAAAATCCTCATGGCTGATGATGGCTTCATGATGTCCCTGTGCGAAGAACCGATCTCTTTCGCCGTAGTTCCTGCGGCGCGTAAAGGTATCATCAGAGTAGGACTTCTGGAAGATAACATCTCCGGTGTACTTCTCGTTTTTGATCATGCCATTGATGGTGTGACCTGTCCATCTGCCGCCTCGTTTGGTGGAAATTCCCCTGGTGTTTAGTGCCTTGGCGATCTGCGCAGTACTGCTACCGGAAAGCACCTCTGCGAATATCCACTTCACGATTTCGCTCTGCTCAGGGTTTACCACCATTTTCCCATCGATGTAATCGTAACCATAGGGAGGATAGGCAATCTTGTAAGTGCCGTTGCGGAAGCGTTTCTGAATGCTCCAGGTCTCATTTTCAGATATGGAACGGGATTCGCTTTCTGCCAGACTTGACAAAATGGATAGCAACAGTTCGCCCTCCATCTTTCCTGTATCGATGTTCTCCTTCTCGAACAGAATGTAAATGCCCATGCTGCAGAGCCTGCGGACAGTTTCAATGCTTTCCACCGTATTTCGAGAGATTCTGCTGATGGATTTGACGATGATATAGTCGATCAACCCTCTCTCGCAGTCTGCAAGCATGGAAAGCAGACCATCACGCTTTGCCATCTTGGTTCCGCTAATACCCTCATCGTAGTACAGTCCTGCATATTCCCAGTCCCTGCGGGAACGGATCAGAACTTCGTAATGGTTCTTCTGGGCATCCAGGCTGATAAGCTGTTCTTCGGAGTCTGTGGAAACTCTGGCGTATGCTGCCACACGTAGTTTTCGCACCGCTCCGGTATCGGCTGCCTCGATTTTTGTTATCCGTTTCATAATCTCAATCTCCTTTCTTTCAGGGTAGTCTATATATCACTCCGAACTGTCTAAATAGCAAGTTATATCTGTTCAGACACGGGAGAATAATGGGGAGAAAGTTCGCCGATTTTTCTCCATAATTTTGTCGAATTCATCCATAGAAATCAGCCCTTTTTCCAACAGTTTTTTTGTGAGATTTTCTGCCAGGATGTAGTTATATTCGTTCTGCAGTTCGGCATCGGTAGTTCGGGAAGACTTCTGCCTATTGCCATTAGCACCCCTTATCGTAGTAATATGCATAAAAAACACCTCCTACCAGGTAGCCCTGACAGGAGGTAAAATCTGACGGTTGTTCAGTCTTTTTGGTAGAAATCGCAAACATATCCATCTGCGCGAAGAACAAGGCCCGGTGCCCAGGGAGGTACTCTTGCCATTTGCTCGCAAAGTACACCCAGGCTCATTTTGGGATCCGCTTCTATAATAATCTCGTCGTGTACATGGGCAACGATACTGCAGGTTTGCAATGTTTTCATTGCATGCAAGAGGATATCCCTGGAGGTTGCCTGTACAATGTTCTCTACAAATTTTGGTCCGTAACTTTCCAGCCTTTCCCATTTCCTGGTTCCTCCCACACCTTCGTATGTGACGGATTCTCCTCCAAACCGGTTTGTGCCCATTCGTGGTTTTACATAGGAAAGTGTCCGACCGGATGGGAGTTGAATGAACAGCATGCCACTCTGAAAATAGATGGAGATGCCACGTACCAGGCACATGGTCCGCTCTTTGATTGCCTTCTTGACCGCAGCATCGATCTCCCACCAGAACTGAACGATATGCGGGTTACTCTGCCGCCACGCGTCCACAAGAGGCTGCAGTTCTTCTTCTGAAAGTCCCATATCCAAAGCACCCATCGCTTTTAATGCGCCCACAGAGCCTCCATATCCCAGCGCCAGTTCCGCAATCTTTCCCTTTTGGCGCAGATGTCCGTTAATGCCATGTTTTTCCACAGGCACTTTAAACATTTGGCTTGCGGAGGCACAATAGATATCCCCTCCATTCTGAAAGACGAGCGGTCTCGGAAACTCAATATAGCCCGTATTTCCGCCCCTTTTTCTTGTTCTT
>ERZ1643247.1370-NODE-1370-length-22712-cov-4.559121_pt1 | contig 22712 bp, 25 predicted proteins | sample MGYA00579264_ERZ1643247 | MGnify/ENA primary metagenome ERZ1643247 (study PRJEB29033, sample SAMEA4952262) | chicken gut metagenome | biome: Broiler Chicken; feature: Gastrointestinal Tract; material: Caecum | place: Ireland | collected 2018 | study: Broiler... | reverse complement strand
TTTTCCCGCAAAAACGGCTTTCTATTCCGTAACAAGCATTTGTACCCATGAAAACACGGGGCGCGGTTGCCATTCGTTGGCTGCCGCGCCCCGTTCTTTTTATTCTTGCATACTGTTTTCAAGAACTATATTTTTATTTGCCGTACACAGGCGGTATATTGTCAATGGGATATACCATACAGCTACGGCAAGCCGCCATATTAAAATGACGCCGCCGATCAGCCCGCCTACAATAAAGTTTAGAGCTACAATCCCCACCGTTCCGGCTATATCATAGCCATGCGGCACAAGCCACACAAACATACGGCGAATACCAAAGGGGATACCGCAGCACAGCCAGATATAAAAGTAATTTGTCTGCCCGTTTTCTGTAAAAACATTTTTGAACATGAGGAATAAGCACAATGCGATAACAACAGGTAAAACGGTTTTCTTAAAAAACTCTTTCAGAATTTCCCCGCGTGTCATATTATCACTTCTTTCCTTTGGTGATTGTTCAATTTCAACTTAAATTTATGTACTGCAAAGCTTCCTTACATGAACTATTATATCATATCCGCATGGAAAAAGCTACTGTTTATCCGCGTTCTTTTTCCCGTTCCGGCTCTTTTGGCTGCCGCAAAATACCGTCTATGTTCTGTTTGATTACGTCGTATTCCCTGACCTTTCGTTTTAGCTTTTCATAGTCGGCATAAAGGGCTTTTTTCTGTTCTTGGAGCTTTTCATATTCTGCTTGCAGCGCGGCAAGGTTTGGGAGCTTATCGGACACCCCCGCCGCCCGCAACGCTTTTACAGCGGCTTCAAAAAGAATGATACTATTTTCATGTGCAGCGCGGTATTTCTCTTTATTCCTTGCTTTTCGATATGCGTCATAGACGGGCTTTGTTTTTTGATAAGCGGTAATATGCTTTATCAATAACGCCATATCGGAAAGGCGTTTTTCCGCGTCCTTTAACACGTCTGCCGCCTGTGCGCTTTCTGCTGATACTTCCGCTATCTTGGCGGTTAAATCCGCGTACTGCTCAATCTTATTTTCTGTCAGAAAATTCATGGTCTTTGCCGCCTGTTTCAGATTGTGGATTTTTGCCCATTGTTCATAGCCCTTGTTTTGCTGTGCCTTGATACTGTTTTGTATATCAATCAACAGGGAAACGCCGCGATCTGTTTTTGGAGCTTTTGCGGCGCGGGTGCGCTTGCCGCTAATTCGTTCTTTTAATGCTTCTTCTGTATAGTCTGCACCGAGCGTTTTCAGACGGGTAAACCGTTCCTGTCCCGGTACGCGGCAAGAGATATATTTTCCCTGCTTTATTTCATAGCCCGCAGTTTGCAGGCGGGATAATAATTCCTCAAAATCGGACACAGCCGGGACGAGCGTATCAATGGCAATCTTCAATTTTGTCTTTGCGGTTTTCTCTTTTTTATACGCCGCATAGTTTTTCCCCTTGCTGCCTTTTTCCGGCACAAGGACAGACAAGCCGTTTTCCCGGCACAGCTTGTCGCTCATGTTCCGTATGCCGTAATAAGTGCGTTTGTTGGAATTATACTTGTGATAGTCCATGAAGTTGACTGCACAAAAAATAATGTGGTTATGGATATGCCCTTTATCTATATGGGTAGTGAGGACGTATTCATATTGCCCCTTTGTTACCGCGTCGGCAAGCTGCCGCCCGATCTCGTGCGCCTTTTGATAATCCACTTCCCCCGGCTCAAAGGACTGTATCAAGTGATGGGCTAAATTGCTGCCTTTATCCAACGCTTGCGACAGGGTAAATTCAAATTCTATGTCGGCTGTTTCATACGAGCAGCCAAACGAGGAAACGAGCATTTTTTCGTCTGTTTTATCGGGGTTTAGTATGTAGTCGAGTGCCTTGCTCAATGTGCTTTTAATAGGTTTAATCTTTGTAACCGCCATATTTCCGCAAGCACCCCCTTGATTTCCTCTATATCCTCTTGGTAGACGCTGCCTGTCGCATTGACGCGCTTTGCAATCTGATTGATATTGCCCCCGATTTTCTGTATCTCGGCGGTCATGGCTTTTATATCGCTATGGTCTATTTGAATGATATACCCGTCGATTGCCATTTTTCGTAAGTAGGCTTCCATGTTTCGGGTGGGGACGAGCTTCATTTTTTGCTCAATCAACGCCCTTTCTTCTTCTGTTACTCTGAATTTGATTTGTACCGTCCGTTTTCTGCCGTCCATTCTGTGTACCGTTCCTTTCTTTTTCGAGGGTTTGGGACACTTCCCAAAAAGCATTTTTGCCGACGCTGCCGCAGGGCGCAGGCGGGTAAAAATACGGAAAGGGTACCCCTTTCCTATGCTTGCTACGAAACTTTTTCTATACTTCCTACGACGGTAGAAAACTACGTTTTACCAAACTGACGCAAAAGAAAAGCGCTGCAATCTGCAAAGATTACAACGCTTTCTAAAACTCTATGTTTCTGCTGTTTTTATTTGTTTTCCTTTTCAATGTCTGCAACTTCCTTTGCCGTTGCGGTTACAATCCGCAATCCCGTATCGCTCATACTGTCGAGCAGCGCGTCAAGCTGCCGCCGTCCGGTTGACTTCTCGGCGGTATCATTCGGGAAAAAGAACTGATCGACCGATATATGATAACGGGTAACAAGGTCATAGAACACTTGCAGGCTCGGCTGTTGTCCCTTATTTTCTATATTTGCAAGGTAGCGCGGGGAAATATATAACTCGTCGCTCACCTTTTTTCGGCTGTCGCCGCTTTTCTTCCTTGCGTCTTTTATGGCTGCCCCGAACGCCTTAAAATCGTATAATGGTACTGGTCGCTTCATATTTATTCACCCTATTACATTTTACAGTTCACCTTTCTTTTTAGATATGTCTATACAATTCATAGTATTAGCTTAAATAATTCATTATTGAAGTTAATGCTATAAAAAACATCACCAGTTAAACAAAAAAATATTTTTATGAAGAAGCTATTGACTTCACGGTCTAATTGCGTTAAACTTAAAACAGTGGTTTACAGATATTAAACCAAAAAGGAGCGAATACAATGCAATCATATCAATTTGGGAAAATGGAAATTAAATTTGCTGAACTTATATGGGAATATGCTCCCATTTCTTCTGGAGAATTGGTAAAGCTATGCCAAGAAACTTTGGAATGGAAAAAGTCTACTACTTATACCATGTTAAGACGACTTTGTGAAAAGGGATTATTTGAAAACCGAAATTCGATTGTATATACACGGATTTCGGAGGACGAATTTCGTGCATTGCAAAGCAAGCAATTTGTCGAAGAAACCTTTGGTGGCTCTCTCCCGGAATTTTTGGCAGCCTTTGTGTCTAAAAAAAAGCTATCCAAAAAAGAAATCCGAGAATTGCAAGAATTGATAGATAACATGGAGGCATAAAGGTCATGGCAACGCAACTATTCCTACATATCTTTAACATGAGTTTTACAGCCAGCATTGTTATTCTATTTGTTTTAATTGTTCGGCTGTTATTGAAAAAATTACCAAAGGTATTTTCTTATGCACTGTGGAGTGTAGTGCTTTTTCGCCTATTGTGTCCACTTTCTTTTGAAAGGCCGTTTAGCCTTTTACCAGCACGAAGCCAACCGCTCTCAACTAATTTGCCCCAGATCGACACCGGTATCCCGCTAATCGACCAGAATATCAATCAACTAATATCGCAACAACCTGGTTCTGCCGTTGGTTCAGTTCATTCAGAATTTTGGATTTCACTTGTTGCGTGGTTCTGGATTGCAGGTGTTGTCATATTTTTGGTCTATAATCTGATTACTTTGCTTCGCCTACAAAAAAGGTTGGTCGGTGCTGTTCGTGCTCATGCTAATATCTATCTGGCCGATGGGATTGCCACTCCTTTTGTGATGGGGATAATTCATCCAAAGATATATCTCCCTTCTGATATTGAGGCAGAGGATCAACGTTTTGTCGAAAAGCACGAAAAAATGCACATTAGATATGCACATCATATTATTAAATTGATTGCGTTTTCCGCTTTGGTTCTTCATTGGTTTAACCCGTTGGTGTGGGTCGCATTTATTCTTTCCTGCAAAGATATGGAGATGATGTGCGACGAATGTGTTTTGCGCAACACGGATGGAGATGTCCGCAAACAATATTCTGAAGCCATTTTACACCTTGCGGCCAACAAACGAATGATGACTGTACTGCCCGTTGCTTTTGGAAAAGGAAACACTAAAACCCGTATCAAAAACATTTTATCCTATCATAAAGTTGCTATCTGGGCGGCCATTTTAGCGACCATTCTTTTAATAATTGTTGGCTTTGGATTATTATGCGATAAGCCAAGCAATGCAAGTAAATATATTCAATTTCCGGCTTATCAAACTGAAAATATAACATCTACTGCTCCTATCTATGATATTGAGCCGTTCCGTATGTATATCAATCTGCCGGAGGGGTGGGAAGTTCGTATGCCCCCAAAAGAAAGTAATTCTTTGTTTTTTACTCCGGTCTATCTTTACAAAGATGATGTGTTAATGGCAACTTGCGGGTATAACACATTTGAAGCCATTGATGAAACTGAAATGCCGCCAGAAGATTACTATAAAGCTGTTTATAGTGGCATTCGACTTGGAAGTTTATACCACTGGGATGATTATCAGACGATTGCTACTTCGGAACAGATGGAAACAGCACTGGCAAATGTTTACTATGTTGAACGAACGGACGGAATGACATCAGCAGCGGGAAGTCCTTCCACCGTAGTACCGGGGATTTTGTCTTATAACAAGCAACTGCAAGTTTATGTTGCGGTGCAATTTTCGTCGGATACAGTGGTTACAGACGCGGAACGAGAGATGATCGCCAAAAGTATTCGTATATCATAACTAATACCTGTTTGTAAGCATACTACTCTATGCTAAAAATTAAGCCTATTGAAAGGGAGGCTTTATGATGAATTTAGGAAAAAAGTCTTTCATTATTCCGTTTTTATGCACTGTATATGTTATCACGATTTGTGCTCTTTCTCTTTTGTCAATCGTCATTTATCAGAAATCTTCATCATTTCAAGAATATTCTATATTACCGCCTTATAAATCATTAGCGGTTAATACGGGAAACTTGCAGTCAGAATCGTCCACCAGTCCGTCATCAAATAGTGAATCGACTAATCTACCAACAGATGGTTCAGAAACTTCACCTTCTTCGGAAGAAAACAAACCACAACTACCACCTGACGCTCCGAACTATATGCGGCTCTATCCTGAAATGTATGGTCCCGGTCATCAGCCGGGTAGCGAGGTTTCGCGTGATATGACTCTTTATCTTACATTTGATGACGGACCCTCTAAAAACACAAATACAGTGCTGGACATTTTAGACCGATACGGAATCAAAGCTACATTTTTTGTTGTACCAAATGATTCTCAAGGCTGCATGGAGCACTTGCGTGAAATACATGATAGAGGGCATACCATTGGAGTACATTCAAAATCACATGACTATCGGGCTATTTACAAAGATGTTGAAAGTTATCTTAATGATTTTTCTGCGGCTTATGAAATTATATATCAAGCTACGGGTGAGTATCCAACACTGTTTCGTTTCCCCGGTGGTAGCATAAATTCGTATAATCGTGAAACTCATGCTGAAATCATACAAGAAATGGAACGCCGTGGTTTTGTCTACTTCGATTGGAATGTCAGTGCGGAAGATGCCAAAAATGGAATCACCTCTGATGAAGTGTACCAAAATGTGATTTCCACACTTGGGAAAAAGAAAAGCGGTGTGGTGCTAATGCACGATTCTAACCCAAGAGTTACAACGGTTGAGGCTTTACCTCGTATTATCGAAACATTACAAGAAAGAGGGTTTCAATTTGATAGATTAAGCAATAATGTTCATCCCATTATATTTTAATTTATGCTGCTTTCGACTGCGGTAAAATTTAGTTTTACACTTCTGCCTTGTGTTTGATTTGTTTAATTTCAAACATGTCCAAATGTATTTTATAATCATATATGTGAAAAGAGAAATAACAATGGAAACAAAATGGATATTGTGCCCAAGTTGTAACAGCAAAACGAGAATCAAACTACGAGAGGACACTATACTTGAAAAATTTCCTCTCTACTGCCCTAAATGCAGACAGGAAACACTAATCAATGTCAAACAATTAAAGATGTCAGTTATCAGAGAGCCAGACGCACAGACGCAGAGCCGATAACACGCAGAGTAATAATGCGGTTATCGGCTTTTTCATTTGACAACTGTTTGTATTTTGAGATTGCAGGTAATGTGTAAAATTCTAATCGCTGCTTATTGGTAATAGTGCGGTTTAGATCTGAAGCGGCGGTTTTGAAAATTAACAATCAAAGCCGCCGTTTTTCTTTTGAAAAAATTGAAATGCGGAGGGTGTATTAAAGTCGCCCTTTTTTTAAGGATATGGCGGTATCGGGGAGGTATCGCTATGTCCTTTTTTCTTTGCTGTAATCCACCGAATGATTTACCGTCAAAAAAAGTTATTATCCACCGTCGGGATATTCCGGTTATGAGTATGAACTGTCAATACAATTAAATACTTCCTATAATTCCTTTGAGCCCGTCTGCTTTTTGCAGGCGGGCGTTTTTTTGCTGTTTTTTTCAAAATCGGCTCTCCCTCGTTTGGCATATTCCCTGTGTGTCCGTCGAGGGTTTGCGAAAGGGGAACACGAGACCCGCCCCCGGGTACGAAAGGGGGTGAGAACATGGAACCTAATCGCACCGAATGGCAAAAACGCTGCACTTTCAATGGCTTTTGCAAAAAGGTATTGAAAAATGAAGCAATCGACGCTATCCGGGAAAACCGAACGCATAGGAAGCACGAAGTCGTTTTTTCCGAATTAACACCACAGGAAGAAAGCCAGCTTTATACTCACGACCACTATTTCGAGCAGGAGCAAGAGGGCTTTCAAGTGGCGGGAAAATGGATAACGCCCAAGCTGCTGGCCGACGCGCTGCATACCTTGCCGGAGGAAAAGCGTCAAGCCGTATTGCTGTACTACTTCTTTGACATGTCAGATGTTGAAATTGCGGAGCTGATGAACATACCCCGCAGCACAGTACAGTATCGGCGGACAAGCTCTTTTGAGCTTCTAAAACGCTATTTGGAGGAACGAGCTGATGAATGGAATGGTTGGTAACAGTAATCCAGACGAGCGCGGTTTATTGCCCTATCCGGTCATATTAGCCGCGACAAAGGGCGACCCCGACGCTATGAGAATTGTCATACGGCACTATGCGAGCTACATAGCCTATCTGTCAACCCGAAAGGTGCGGGACGAGTACGGCAACACCTATTACGGGATTGACGAGGATATGCGCGAACGGCTGCAAGCAAAGCTCATGCGGGTTGTTTTGAATTACAGGTTTGATTGAGTAAATACGCAGGCGTTCCCCTTTCCGCCTGCATACTCAATCTTTGCTTTTGCTCCTTGACAAAGAAAGCGCGGCAAGATAACGGCGGCGCAGTATAGGGCAAATCGGATACATTCTTTTTGCGCCGAGCCACACGGCGGGTGCGCCATGACGCTTTCCCCATAAGAGAAAGCCGAGCGATCAACGCCACGCCGGAAAGCAAGTGTAGCGGCTTGCGGGCGACGACACGCAAAAATACATAATGATACTCCCTTACAGCCATAGTCCGAGCGTTAAAAGCGTCGCAGGCAATGGGTAGGGCTGCATGAGAACCATGTAGGGGTGAAATTCCCGTGAGGTTGTGCTAACAACCGTCCGGTGAAAGCCTATTGATAAAAAATGAAAGGGGGATATCCTTTGAAAGAAGCTGATTTATTAAGATATAGTATGCAGCTTGCCTTTTTGAAACAGTTGCTTGAAAGGAAGCTGATAACTGAAAAGGAGTATTCCCTTATCAAAAATCGCCTTATGAAAGATTATAGGGTAAGTTCTGACTTGACATCTTGATTTGTTCACCTTTTTGTTGTATAATACACTATAATAGGAACACAAAAAGGAGGGCGGCAGATGAAAGACGTTGAGATTATAAAAGCACGCAATGTACTATCATCTCGTGCAAGGACTAATCTAATAAAAAGATTGCGAGTAGCTGCATATTGCCGCGTAAGCACAGACAGCGAAGATCAGATTAACAGCTATAAGTCGCAAGTACAATATTATACCGACTTGATTAAAAACAATTCGGAGTGGTCTTTAGCTGGAATTTATGCGGACGAAGCAATAACAGGTACGCAAGTAACAAAGCGTGAAGATTTCCAACGGTTGATTAACGATTGCATGAATGGCGACGTTGATTTAATCGTTACAAAATCTATTTCCCGATTTGCAAGAAATACCCTTGACACGTTAAAGTATGTGCGTATGCTCAAAGAAAAAGGCATTGCCGTATTTTTTGAGGAAGAAAATATAAATACGCTAACTATGGACGGTGAATTGCTGCTTGTTATTTTAAGTTCTGTCGCACAGCAGGAAGTTGAAAATATTTCTGCTAACGTCAAAAAGGGCTTGAAAATGAAAATGCAACGCGGCGAGTTGGTAGGATTTCAAGGGTGTTTAGGATATGACTATCACCCAGAGGATAAAACGATTACCATAAATGAGAAAGAAGCCGAGATTGTGCGGTATATTTTTAATCGTTATATTGAGGGTGCAGGCGGTTCTGTAATAGCACAAGAATTGCAAAATCTCGGTTATAAAACGAAACGTGGCAGCAGCACATGGGCTGAAACAACAGTAATCGGTATTATCAAGAACGAGAAGTATAAAGGCGATATTTTGATGGGGAAAACCTTTACGCTCGACCCTATTTCAAAACGTCGTTTAGACAACTTTGGGGAGGAAGATCAATTCTATATCCGCGACCACCACGAAGCAATTATTTCCGAAGATGTTTTTGACGCTGCACAAGAAATACTAAAACGTCGTGCAAAGCCACGCCGTTTAGGTACTGACGGTAAACGTGAAAAATTCAGCCGAAAATATGCGTTTAGCTGTTTGCTTGAATGTGGTTTTTGCGGTGGTACTCTCACAAGGCGAAGCTGGCACAGCGGAACACAATATAATAAAATTATTTGGCAATGCGTAACAGCTACCAAGAAAGGGAAACAATTTTGTCCCGACAGCAAGGGCATAGCAGAAGAAACAATAGAACAAGCATTTATTGAATCCTATCGGTTGCTTTGTCAAAATAATAAGGACGTGTTGGACGAGTTTATCTCTCGGACGGAAGAAGCCTTATCAGCCGGAAACGCCGGGAAACAGTTAGCAAAAACTGAAAAGGACATTACGGCACTTGAAGCAAAACGGGCAAAACTTGTTGATATGCACCTAGATGAAATTATTGACAAGACAACCTATGAAGAAAAATATCTGACACTTTCGGAGCAGATAGAACGGTTAAAAGATACTCGGCGAGAATTGGAGAAAGCGTCTGAAACGGAAAGCGCTATGAAGCGTCGCATTTCTGAATTTAGAAAGACGCTTGAACAAAATGAGGTGCTTGACACATTTGACCGATATGTTTTTGAAAGTATAGTTGAAAAAGTTATCGTTGGCGGGTATGATGAAGATGGTAACAAAGACCCTGCTATGCTAATCTTTATTTACAAAACAGGCTTTAAGAACAGCGTTGACGGTACAACTTATAAGCCACCGAGAAAAAACGGCAAGGCAACAAAGCAAAGCGACAATTTGTGTTCCCATTTAACCGACGAGGTAAAGTCAACGTGTTCCTATTATAGCAACAACACATGTCGAGACGGTTGTCTTGCTTTCAAAGAGAGAGGTCGAGTCGAAGAACATTCGAGTTGAACCTTATTTAGAAGATATGGATATTTCAGAATAGTACGGTTTGCACACAAGGTAAAGTATGGTATTGGAGTACAGTGGTTTGAAAGTGTAGAACTTATATATTTTGCAGATAAAACAAAAGTGTAGGATAAAAGCAGGTAAGAATTATAATCTTCCAAAATCTGAAGGCCTCAGACAGCCGCAGTGTCCACCAGAAAAAATGTTTTGTTTTGATCATGAGTACGATAGAAATATTAGAAATCAAGCAAATAGATGACACTCTTGCGGAAATGGTGGCCTTGCCTCGGGTAGAACTGCGTTTCTATAAAGGATTGTATCGAAACCGAATATGGAAGCAGGGCATGAAGAAATGGAAGAATACCTTTTGGCCAACTTCCTTGTGTTTGCCGCTATTATAGATGCGGATACGCAGTCTATGTGGTATCTGCCGTATTGATAGCGATGTGGGTAGAAAAGGAGAATACCGCCGTCACGGAATTACCAGTACGTTGTTATAGCAAATCAGAGAAGCTGCCGATACCATTTACAACTATATTCATTCCAACAACCATCGTATGATTGATTTCTGCGGAAGCAAGGTTATACGATTTTGAACCTGATTGAGATCCGCAAGCCGCACAAAGACGAAAAACTGACACAGACGATTGTAGTCCGTGAACATGAATTTGATTATTGAATAGTCTATTTTGAAAAAACTTGGTATCAACACTTCAACAAGTGTATTGAATACAAATTCGAAACGGAAAGGATGGTTTTTTATGAAAATGGGTCGTGTATGGAGGGTTCACGCTTCCTAACCCTCCGAATAAAATTTTGGAGGAAACAAAATGGAAAACCAAGTTACCATCCGTGAAGCAGTCAAGGAAAATGACGTTGCGCTCTTTTGGGAGCAACTTCACATCTATTACAAACGGGATATATTTTCCGATCCGGAGAATGAGGAAAGAGACTATTTCCTCAGTGATGAACACCGCGCCACGATACAAAAAATCCATGACAGGCCGCAGGATCAATGTTACTACCTGTTTTTTTCACGGGGCGAACAAGATATCGGCTTTGCCATGCCGGTGATTTACACTTCTGAGGACGGTAAATGCTTCATCATGGAATATTGTGTTTACCCGAAGTTTCGCGGCAGCGGCATAGGCAGAGAATGCGCCAAAGTTCTGTTGGACTGGGCAAAGGGAAACGGTGCGCTTTATGTTGAGCTGAATTATGGGGGCGATGTGCGGCGGGAGCACTTCTGGCAGAGCATAGGTTTTATTAAAAACGGTGCTAATGAATGGGGTGAACCTTTGATGATCTTGCCTCCCAAAGATGATATGCCTTTCAACGTGGAAATTTTAGGGGATCCGACCGATTGGCAGCTTTTGAAGCTGGAAAACGGTTTCAAAAAAGAAATCGGGGAAGAAGTGCTGACAGAAGAAAAGCAGAAGCAGCTTCAGCGAGCGATTAAAGAAGGCAAGATTACTTTTTTTATTGCCAAACGCGGCTATCGTGCTGTCGGTATGTGTAGCATTGCCAAATGCTATTCAACTTTCTCTTGTACTGATACGGGTGTATATGATGATTTCTATGTAGAACCGGCTTTCCGCAAAAAAGGGATTGCTCGAAAATTAGTGCAAACGGCGCAAGCTTGGTGCAGGGAAAACAGCATATCAAGCTTAACGGTATGCTGTGCACCGTGTGATGAAAAAATGTACCAAGCCCTTGGGTTTGATATCGGCTTAGGAACAACTTTTGCGCATATCGAATAAAAGTAAAGCACATAGCACAATGTGTGCGTCAAAACAAAACCGCTGCAGCTTCCATCCCTACAAGGATGGAAGCTGCAGCGGTTTTGTCGTAAGAAAGCCCACGGTTATGGTGGTTTTCTATTCCTATGCCGCGTGGAAGGATAGAGCAGCCTTTGCTGCACCTCATATTTTTCTCTTTATAAAACGATTATGCCTGTTTTTTCTTTACGGGTATCCAGACCTCATAAACGGTGTTTTGCGGGTCGGGATGAAAATAGACTTCAATATCCGGGCCGTAGGTAAACTCATAACCGGAAGTCGGAAGCCACTCTGTTACAATGCGTTTTTCCAAATCCTGAATGGATTTTCCTGTTCCCATGCCCGGAAAAATCGCCCACATACAGCTTGGAATGATATATTCTTCCATTGTATTATCAATTTCGGCAGAAGACGAAACAGCTATATAATATCTCCATTCTTCATCATCTCCGCATGCACTTACACCTAAAACCCCCTGTGGCTCGTGATTCATCAGCGAAATGATTTTGTCAATGGTGCCGTCTAAAACTGCACCTTGCCACATTTGCGGCACCTCCAAAAAATTCCGTTCAATTTCCCTGCTTAATGGGAATGATTTTCCGACAATACGAAATGCTTTTTTGGTTTCAATTCGATAATGCATTTCCTCCACTCCTTTGACGGTGATTTTGATTGTAATGGGCGGAAATGCTTTCACTGCGATACCTTCGTGTTTTACCAACGACGGACTTACGCTATGAACCGATTGAAACGCCCTGTTAAATGCGGTAGGGGAAGTATATCCGTATTTTGCCGCTACATCAATAATTTTTGCATTACTGCCCTGTAAATCAACAGCTGCAAGCGACATTTTCCTTTTGCGGATATACTCGGATAAAGGTATACCGGCTATATACGCAAACATTCTTTGAAAATGATATGTAGAGCAACAGGCAATTTGCCCAAGCCTTTCGTATTCGATTTTGCCGGTTAAGTTTTCTTCCATGTAGCGAATTGCCTCGTTTAGCCGTTCAATCCAATCCATATTTCATTCCCCCCTGTTACCAATCCATTTTATCAGCCTGCAAAGGGTAAATCCTCTCTTTTTCTGCACAAAAAAGAGAGGCTAAACAAGATGCGGCAACTTTTGAAAAATATCAAGCGCATGACTTGTAATCCCCAGTAAATCCCCGCGCTCACAAGTAGCAAAATGATAATTCAAGTACAAATGGAATGTTTCCATGTCCATTGCGTCTATTGCTTCCCGCAGCAGCAGGGCACAGCCGTCGGACGCCACATAGTGCAGTCTTTTTACTGGAAACATTGACATTAACTCGTCAACATCCTCTTTCCGTACAAGTTCAAATAAATCCTTTGGCTCAGATTTTGCGGCAAAGGTTTCAGCGTCGAGAAGCCCTGCCTTCACATATTCGGCAACATTGATGTTCTTCCGATTAAATCCCTCGTCCAGTAAGCAGCCGTCCGAAATCACATATGCGGCAAAGATGACGCCGCCGTGCTTAGTAACGCGGACGGCTTCTCGTATTGCCTGCTGCTTATCCTCCTTAGTATACAAATGATAGAGAGGACCGAGCAACAGGGTTACATCGTATTGATTGTCCGGAAAGCCGGACAAATCCAACGCGTTGCCCTGTGAAATTGCAATATGCTCATTTGGAAGTGTATTTTTTCGGAAAACCGCAATGTTATGTTCCACAAGTTCTACTGCATCAACCGCATATCCCCGGCGTGCCAAAGCGTGAGAATACCGGCCTGTTCCCGCACCGATTTCAAGAATACGGCCGCCGGGTTTTAAGTACCTTTCTACGTAGCGCATGGTGGTCAGAAACTCAACCGAGCCATGCTTTGATTGAAGACGGCTGTCTTCGTCATAAGCCTTATAAAATTCAATAAGATATTGATTGGATTCCATATGACATCCCTGCCTCTTCTCTTTACTGTTTCACATATGCAGACAGAAAGTTTTGCAGCATTGTTTCAGAATTACGTCTGTCGAACGACAATTTTCCGGTTGCTGTCAAGACAGCAATACCATGTGAATAGAAAAATAGATCTAAAAATATCTTTTTCCCTTGTTCCGGTTTTACACCAATCATCTGCGAAAAGACATTCGCTTTTTTTCGTTGCCAAATTCTTTATAAAAGTCGTTCGCTTCCGTCATATCTAAATCCATGTCGCTGATAAAGAGCAGCCGGAACAGGTTTGTTTCTTCTTTTGCAAACGCAATATAGGAAAGAGGAAACAGTAAGTAAGGCTCAGTGTTTTTGGATTTTTCGTATTGCCCGACATATCGGTTGTAGTATTCAAAAGCAAAGTCTAAAAACGCAGCTTTGAGTTCTTCCATACTCTCATAACAGGTGAAAATGGGGCGCGTCGAGCATTGCAGTCTCTCTGCAATGCTCCTTGCGTTAACGGCCTCAAAACCTATTTCCTGCGTGATCTTCAAAACGGCGGTTAAGATCATCTCTTTTGTGATTTTGGGTTTCGGTGGCATATGGTTTTCCTCTTTTCAATTTTTATACGCAACACACGTTATGTAACTATTGTTGCATATAAAACAACACATATCAAGAGAGGAATAAAATAATAAGGACACAACATTGTAGGAAAGGCCGATAACAGCATTTCAGCTTGTATGTTCCCGGCCTTGCATTCTATGTGCCTAAAGCGATTGAAAAACTTGCTTTTCAATCGCTTAAAGTGCCTCGTCTTTTATTGTAGAGTATCGCTGCCGGTTGTCTTAATAGGATTACTGTTCCAAATAGCTTTTTAATGCGGGGATTTGTTTTTTTGCATCCGTATATCCAAGATAATACAAGGCGCCAAGCTTTTCCATGTTTTTCTCTAACCGTCCGACTGTTACAGGAGAGGAGGGAGCGAAAACAAACAAACGTCCATCCTGCTGCAGACGTTCAATTTCATCACACTGGCGGTTATAATCAGCGGCACTTTGGCTAAGCGATGCTGCAAACAGAGGATAATCCTTGTAAAAAAGGCTTGTTAACCTCCCCTTTTTTTGAGAGGTTTTCTTTCGAAAATCAGGATGCTGCGTCTTTACCACGACAATTTTTTGAAAACTATGGTCTAAAGCCCATTGATAAGGAATTTTACAACAGCATCCACCGTCCAGGCAAGCGATACCGTCTACCATAACGGGCTTTGAAACATATGGCATAGAAGCGGATGCACGGATAGCCTGCATAATATCATGGCATTTCCCCTTCTCGAAATAGACGGCTTTACCGGTTTGACAGCTTGCTGCAACAGCGATAAATTGGCGGGATGGATCCATAAACCGCTTCTCATGGAAGGGGTCGCTTTCTGCAAGCGTTTGAAATGCAAAGTCAAACCCGATAATACCGTGGTTGTTTCGCAGTGCCTTCAAACCGACATAGCGGCTGTCGTACCTATAGCGCAGGTTAATGCGTGCAGAACGGCCGATTTGGCCCGATACATAATTTGCACCGTTCAACGCTCCGGCTGAGACCCCGATGGTACAGCGGAAATTGATATCTGCCTCCATCAATGCGTCCAATACGCCCTCTCCGTAAACGCCGCGGAAGGCGCCGCCCTCAAGCACAATGCAGCCTTCTGTTATGATATCGGAAGCATCTCCATTTGGGAGATTGCCGATCCCGGAAAAAACCTTTTTCATGTTATGACTTCCTTTAAGCAAATTTATTTGACAAAGCCAGAGGGCCTGTTGTGCAAAATACGCCGTAGAGCTTTGAAAAGCAGGTTTCGGATAAAAAAGAAACTGCGGCGTCTCTTCTTAATATGGGTAAATACAAATCTATAGCCGCAGCTGTTTTATCTTTTGTTTTATCCATTACAGACAAAGACGCCGGTATCCAGTCCTGTTTTTGGTAAGAAGATATAGAAGATTATTGGATCTGTATCTGACACATCTTCATTGCGGCCAGCGCGTTGTCGTGGCTTTCTGGCGTAACACCGGCACAGCAGCCAGCGGTAACGCTGATTCTGGCTTCCGGAAGGTAGGCTTTGATCAGCAGTGCATTCGAAATAACACAAATATCCGTGCAAAGCCCGATTAGCTCTATTTCTTCCGCACGGGATTGGCGGAGGTAGTCTGCAAGCTGTTCAGATCCAAACGTCCCTTTTTCGAAGCATTTGCATCCGGAAGAAAGCGTTTGGATCTCAGGAATCAGATGGTGCCCTTCTGTACCTTTTATGCAATGTGAGACAGGAAGAAGGCGGCCTTCCTGCGTAGAAAGATAATCTGAACTGTGCGTATCCAATGTAAAAAGGATTTCGTCACCTGATGCGGCTGCATTCTGAATCCGTTTTACAACAGCAGGAACGATCGCCTGGGCTTCTTTTGTACCAAGCGAGCCGGGTACAAAATCATTTTGCATGTCGACTACAATTAAAAAGCGCATACGTTGTCACTCCTTTTTATCATGGTATCATTGAATGGGGATGATTGCAAGTTTTTTTGCTGTACTTTTGCGCCGTCTGTATGATATAATATGGACGTCTGCCATACTGCAAGCGCTGAACAGGGAACATCTCTGCAAAACGGTTTTCTCTTATAGTACGGTGTTGACAGGGGCAGACGGCTTTAGAGAATACGGAGGGCAGATGGAATGCTTTTAATTCATGGTGTAATCCATACAATGGAGGACGAAACATATGCGGACGGTTTTGTACAGGTAAACGGAGACAAAATACAGGATGTTGGGGATATGGCGCGATTTTCCGGAAGTGTAGGGGATGCCATCGATTTAAAAGGTGCGCATGTTTACCCCGGATTTATTGACGCACATACGCATCTGGGCATGTGTGAAGACGGATTGGGTTTTGAGGGTGAGGATGTAAACGAAGAAACGCATCCTCTAACGCCGCAGCTCCGTGCCGTTGACGCAGTGAATTTTTTAGACGATTGTTTTAAAGAAGCTGCTGCTGCTGGCATTACAACGGTTTTGACCGGACCGGGTTCGGCAAACCCAATCGGCGGACAGTGGGTAGCCATGAAAACGGTCGGACGCTCGATGGAAGATATGACGATTAGGGAACCGATTGGGATGAAGTTTGCTTTTGGAGAGAATCCTAAATCGTGTTATAATGCGAAAAGCATGGCTCCGGTCACCAGAATGGCGACGGCAGCGCTGATACGAAAGCAGCTGCAAAAGGCGCGTAACTATATAGAGGATATTAAGCGGGCTGCTGCAGATGAGGATTTGGACGAACCGGAGTATGACGACAAGTGCGAAGCGTTGATCCCGGTTTTAAACCGTGAAGTTAAAGCGTTTATGCATGCGCACCGCGCGGATGATATTTTGACAGCTGTCCGTATTGCGAAGGAGTTTCATCTGGACTATGTTATCGTCCATGCTACAGAAGGCTATAAAATAGCGGATATACTGGCAGAGGAAAATGCCGCCGTTATAACCGGCCCGATCATCTGTGACAGATCAAAACCGGAATTAAAAGGATTGACTCCGAAAAATACCGCTTTGCTATATCAAGAGGGAATATCCTGCGCCGTATGTACCGACCATCCGGTGATACCAATTCAATATTTGCCGCTTTCTGCGGCGATCTGTGTCAAAGAAGGGCTGCCGCATGAAGAGGCAATCCGGGCGATGACCATTCGTGCAGCGCAAATTGCGGGGATCGACGAGCGGGTAGGTTCTATTTCAGCAGGAAAAGATGCAGATTTTGTCGTATTTTCCGAGGATCCGCTGCTGGTTTCTGCATCTCCGCGCCTTGTGGTTGTCAACGGAAAGATTGTACATCAGGCGAATTCATAATCTGTTTACATGCCATATTTTGTGTCGTGCTATAATGATAAATAAAGAAAAAGAAGACAAGCCCGGTGAGAGGCTTTATAGGAGACTATATGACACAGTATCGAATGATTTGCCCGTGCCTGTTTGGCCTTGAAAGCGTACTTGCAGGGGAGCTTAAACGCATGGGGGCGCAGAATGTTGCGGCACAAAACGGGAAGGTATGCTTTAGTGGTGACGCTTATTTGCTCGCCCGGGCAAATTTAGGGCTTCGCACAGCAGAGCGTGTTTTGATTGAACTGGGGCGTTTTCATGCAACAACTTTTGAACAGCTTTTCCAGGGCGTCCGCTCCATCCCTTTTGAAGATTTTATCGGATCGCGCGACGCATTTCCTGTAAAAGGCTGGGCGCTCGATTCGAAGTTGATGAGTGTTCCGGATTGTCAGTCTATTATTAAAAAAGCGGCTGTGGAACGTCTTCGGGCGCATTATCGTATGGATTGGTTTCCAGAAACCGGAGCCTTGCATCAGCTGCAGTTTTCAATTCATCATGATGAAGTAACGGTGATGCTGGACACTTCCGGTGCGGGACTGCATAAGCGTGGTTATCGTGAAAATGCAAACGCCGCACCGATCAAGGAAACGTTGGCTGCCGGTATTTTGGATTTAGCGCGCGTATATCCCGACACGGTGTTTTGCGACCCGTTTTGCGGTTCCGGTACACTGGTGATCGAAGCGGCATTGAAAGCGATGAATATTCCGCCTTGCATCCGGCGCAGATTCAGCGCACAAAACTTTGGCTTTATTGAGGAAGCCGTTTGGCGTGAAGAACGGCAGCGCGGAATTGACGGCGTACGGCGCGATGCTGCTTTTTTTGCGTATGGTTCCGATATCGATCCGGCTGCGGTAGAATTGACGAAACAAAACGCCAAAAAGGCTGGCGTTTTTTCCCGTATCCTGATTACAAAGCAGGACATTCGCAGCCTATCCATACGCTCTGATATCACTTTAATTGCCTGCAACCCGCCGTATGGCGAGCGTTTGCTTGAGATAAAAGAAGCGGAAACGCTGTATAGCGCCATGGGAGAGGTGATGCGTCCTGCGTTTCATGCAGGGAAGGCTGTCATTACGCCGTCGGAACACTTTGAAGCGCTGTATGGAGAAAAAGCGGCGAAACGGCGCAAGCTGTATAATGGGATGCTTAAATGCCAGCTTTACCTGTATCCACGCGTAAAGCGAAATGTTGAGGAGACGGAATAAATTAAGTAAAGGAATGGATATACATGATGGGTTCTATACAGGATCAGCGGAATAACAAAAAGGTATTTTGGAAAACGGTATCCGCCTTTTTCCTCTCACATATCGGCGGGCTATTGATTGCGAATATTTTTTGCTTTGGCCTTTCCTCCCTTTTTTCTGGATATGGGTATTTGGCTGTAATCCCAGCGATTCTGCTTTTGTACAGTTATCCTGTTTATTCTACAATGTGGAATGCCGGACACCGTGATGTGAATGCAGCACAGTTTGGGCACATGTCCCTCAATCGCTTTCGCGGCGTATGGTATAGCCTCGCTGGAAGCCTTCCCATTATCGTTATTTCAGTGGGATTTGTTTTATCAAAATTTGGGCTGCTTTTTAATTTTGTCATTCCGTATAAGCTGTTGAATGCGGAAATATGGCCTATTATCAACGTGTTAAATGACACCGTTTTTCTGCCGGACTTTGCAGTGTGGCAGATTTTCCTGATTGCTTTTTTGAGCGTTGCCGCGCCTGTCCTTATTGGGGAAATAGGATATGTGGCGGGTAGCTATGATTTTTCAATAAAAAAAAAATTGATTTATAAAAATAAAAAAGCAGAAAAGAAAAAATAGAATGCAGCACAGATGCGTTCTATAAAAAACAGGGATAAACAGCTTTTCCCTCCCCATATATTGCTTATGTCGGAGCATAGGCTATACGCTTTAAGGGAGGGCTGTTTTTATTATGGTAACGCGTGTATTCCGGCTGAGGCCCGGATTGCTTTTGGCTATATGTTTGCTGTGTGCGGCGTGCACTGTTTGCCTGCATACGCTTGCATCCGGAACTGTAAAGGACCGGCCGGTGATTATTTTGGATGCCGGACATGGCGGCGTGGATCCCGGGGCGGTTTCTTCAGACGGCGTAAGCGAAAAAGATATCAATTTAAGTATCGTGCTGAAACTGCGCGATATGTTAGAAACTGCGGGTTTTGATGTTGTGCTGACGAGAGATAAAGATTGTTCTCTGCATGATCCCCAATACCAGTCCATCTCCCGAATAAAAACGTCGGATTTAAAAAACCGATTGAAAATAATGGATCAATATCCCGATGCATTGGTTGTTTCGGTACATCAGAATTTTTTTGCGGAGTCGAAATACAGCGGGGCGCAGATGTTTGCCGGTCCGCAGAATGCAGAAAGCCAGCGGCTAGCAGAGGCTCTGCAGCAATCGTTTTGCACTTATCTTCAACCTGATAACACAAGAGAAGTAAAAACGGCAACAAAAGATGTTTATATTATTTATTACGCTCAAAATCCAACAGTTTTGGCGGAATGCGGGTTTCTTTCCAATTCGGAGGAATGCGCTAAACTGAAAACGGATGCATACCAGACACAGGTAGCATTGATTTTATTTCAAGGTATTTTACAATACACTGCTGAGTGATAAAAAGGGGCGACAAAATGGCAAAAAGCAAAACTCTTTTTGTATGCAGCCAATGTGGATATGAAACAGTAAAATGGCTTGGGCGCTGCCCGTCTTGCGGCGGATGGAACTGTTTTGACGAAGCAGTCGCTGCGCCCGCATCTGCATCTTCAGCAAAAGCGGCGCCTCATCCGGCAAAAGCACAAACGCCTTTACCCATACGATCGATCAGTGAAGCAGATGAGATCCGTTTTTGTACCGGAATAGGGGAACTGGACCGCGTCCTAGGAGGCGGTATTGTAAAAGGGTCGCTTGTACTCTTAGGCGGCGATCCGGGTATTGGAAAATCAACATTGCTTTTGCAAATTTGTGAACATCTTGGGGAATCGCTGCGTATTTTGTATGTTTCGGGTGAGGAGAGCACAAGACAGCTCAAGCTTAGGGCGAACCGTCTCCATGTTTTTTCTGAAAATCTGTATATTTTGGCCTCCACTGACGTGGAAGCCATTTGCAGTACGATATTGCAGCAGAAACCGGATCTCGTGATGATTGATTCTATCCAAACTATGTGTATTGATACGGTTTCTTCTTCACCGGGCAGTATAACACAGGTTCGGGAAAGTACAAATGCCTTTTTGCGGACAGCAAAGAGCGAAGACATCCCTGTTTTTATTGTTGGGCATGTCAACAAGGACGGTGCAATTGCCGGGCCAAAAGTATTGGAACATATTGTGGATGCAGTTTTGTATATTGAAGGGGAACGGAACTTTTCTTACCGTATTTTACGTGCGGTCAAAAACCGTTACGGCTCTACAAATGAAATCGGTATGTTTGAAATGGGAGACAGCGGCCTGCGTGAAGTACCCAATCCTTCCATGGTACTGCTTTCCGGGAAACCACAAGGTGTATCCGGAAGCTGTGTAGCGTGCATCATGGAGGGCAGCCGCCCAATTTTGGCGGAAGTACAGGCACTTGTTACAAAAACCAGTTTTGGTACGCCGCGCCGTACGGCAAACGGATTTGATTACAATCGGATGAATCTAATGCTGGCTGTGCTCGAAAAACGGGCGGGTTTCTTTTTTGGTGCGCTGGATGTATATATCAATGTTGTCGGCGGACTACGGCTTGATGATCCGGCAGCCGATTTGTCGGTGGCGCTTTCGCTTGTATCAAGTCTGCGAGACCGTGCAGTCGATGAGGATTTGATTGCATTTGGCGAGATTGGTCTGGGTGGGGAGATTCGCAGTGTTCACAATCTGGCGGAACGGATCAGAGAGGCGCAGCGGCTTGGATTCTGCCGGGCAATCGTGCCAAAATCCGCCGTATCGCAGCTTTCACAGCTGCGCAGTTTGAAAATAGAGCTTCTGCCGGTTTCACATATTAAAGAAGCATTTGCTGTGCTCTCATAAGGAGGAAAGCAGGATGTTTTATGAATGGCTCTGTATGCTGTGTGCGCCGATGCATGTCGAGCGGATCACAATGGACAATCTTCCGCGTGTGATTGCATTGTTTGCGTCAAATCCGGGCTATTTTTCGTGTGTGCAGTCGCATCCTGTCGATGCACACGAGTGCGAAGCGGATATCACAATGCTGCCACCGGGGAAAACGCTTTCGGACAAGACATATGTGCTGGTGTCAGACGACGCGGGAGACCTTGCTGTAATTGATTTTGTGGAGCAGTATCCGGATGAAAAGACCGGATATCTCGGCTTTTTGATCGTATCAGGCGGCCGACATGGATGCGGGATGGGGTCCGTACTTCTTTCAAAAATCGAACAGGCGGCAAGCGAATGCGGCCTTTTACGGATGGAGCTTGGCTGCTATGAAACGAACGAGAGCGGTATGGCGTTTTGGAGAGCGTCAGGCTTTTCACCAATTCGTACTTCAAAACAGGAAACAGATGGCATTCTTTATACCATTGTTTCGATGGAGAAGAAGATATAAAAGAAAATGAAATACGTATTTTATAGGGGATAGGGAGGGATATTAAGAGTCGTTGAAAAGCGATGCTTTGGGAATTTCTTTTTTGCGATATCAAGAAATTTTTAAATTTTCATTTTTTATAATTCATTAGTTGCAATAGCACGAGGCTTAGAGCTATTGACAGAGTAATCTTTGTTAGCGCTTTATACATTTCCTTTTAAAAATAAAACTGGGAAATATCTGTTGAGGAGATACGTCTATGCGTAGTGATGACTGAATTTCAGATATAATGCTGCGCTTATACTGGAGGAGCAAATCTAAATGGGATGAACGGAAGGAAAGCGAGACATGGAACTGGAACTTGTTAAATTACAGGAACTGCATATAAACGAATTGACAAAAATAATGAAGCGCGCTTTTGATGAAGATATAAGAATACATCTTGGGAAGGAAAAAGGCGGCCCTGATGGATATGATAATGGTGATTTTTTGAGAAAATGGGGGTTGCATAAGAACGCCTCTTCGTATTGTATTTTTTAAACGGACAGTTGATTGGTGGCGTAATTCTTTGGATAAATAAAGATCAAAACAACTTCTTAGGAAATATTTTTATTGATCCGGATTATGAAAATCATGGATTAGGTACAAAGGTATGGAGTACAATTGAAAAAATGTACCCTGATACAAAAATTTGGAGTACGGAAACACCTATTTTTTCAAATAGAAAATGTAATTAGCCCCTTGAGATTTCACCATCTTCCGAGAGGCGTTGTCGGGTGTTATTAAAGCCCCGGAAACCCTTGAAAATACG
>ERZ1643247.1367-NODE-1367-length-22715-cov-94.661077_pt1 | contig 22715 bp, 29 predicted proteins | sample MGYA00579264_ERZ1643247 | MGnify/ENA primary metagenome ERZ1643247 (study PRJEB29033, sample SAMEA4952262) | chicken gut metagenome | biome: Broiler Chicken; feature: Gastrointestinal Tract; material: Caecum | place: Ireland | collected 2018 | study: Broiler... | reverse complement strand
TTTCTTATCAAAGAAGAATTTTTCCCATAGACACAGAAAATTTTACGCCCTCGTCTGAGACCATTCAGACCGCTTTCTAAAATTCCTACTTCACGGGCTGTTTTAACAACAGTTCCTCCATATTCCTCTACCTTGCTTTTAATACTTGTATAAGAAGTATTCAAACTATTCCGCATTGCTGCCAATTTTCTTTCTGCCGCTTCAAGACGCTCCATGTCTGCAGCAGCCTGCTTTGTCTGATCTCCAGAAGTGAACGCTTTTCCGGTAGCTTCTAGGTCTTTCATATCCTCTTTCGCATACCGAATACTGTTTGCAAGCTCATCAATATCATATTGGTATTGTTTATATCTCTTACTGTTTTCGCTTCCTCCCATGGCTACAAACTTGTCCTGAGCCTCAGTAAGCTTATTCATTTTTTGCGTAGCCCGATCTATCTGCGCTTGAATTTCCTTATATTCTGCAGTTGGAATTTTCTGTTTTCCGTACTCAGCTACCTTTTTCTTCAGATCTTCGACTTTCTTTTCCTGAGCTGCATATTCCTGATTTAGTTTAATAAAGGAATCTACCGCCTTATTCAGAGCAGTCTGGGCGGCTGTTCCAATACCTTTTACTGTGGACGCCATGCGTTTTACTGCTTGTTCTACATCATGGGCGCCCTCCATGAATCCATCTGTTCTAATCTCCGTATTAATTATTATTACTCCATCAGCCTGAGCCATTAAAATCCCTCCTAAATGGCTCTGCGTCTGGCGTCCGGCTCTCTTATCAGTTTATTTCATTCTTTACACTACTGTTCCGAATCCCATTGTTTCATCAAATTGGTAATCTTCTCTGTAAACTCCACAAATGCTTTGTATGAGGGCAATTTCGTTCCAAATACCTTTTCGCAAGATCCTTCCCCAAAAAACTTTTCAAATTCTGCTGCGGAGTATTCCCGGAGCTTCTGATCTACCATTTTTTCATTGCTCTTTGTAATGATCCGGGCACTATGCCTGGTCTTTTTCAATATGTTGGACAATGTATTATGAAGCGCCGGAAGATCTTCAGGTAAGTTCAAAGAAAGCTGGCCGCCTCTTACATTGATTGTCTTTCGCATTCTTTTGATCCCCTTTCATAAATTCCTGCCAGAACACACAGTTTTAAAAACTCAACAAATAAAATACCTGCCAGTAATAATGCAACCATCTTTTCACTTCCTTTCAAAAGCTTTACGGCTTAATAAATATTTCCTCAAATACCGCCCTAGCTCCAGCATCAACGGAGTCTATTTTTCTCCTTCCAACGTCAATAAATTTTTCGCTCTCATTCAGCGTACTTAATACGATTCCGACATATTGTTTCATAGTATCCCCATACTTCTTCTTTGAGGTATTGAGCGTATGTCGAAGCTGATAACGAATACTGCTCTTTTCTAATTTTCTATACCTTCCCATATAGTCACTAAGTATCCGGAGCATAGTAACGTTCCCTGGATATTTCAGTACAAGACGTTCGCATTCGCTTTCAGACAGCTCCAATGCATCGAGCAGCCTCTTATCAGCTTCATCAATAGCAACCCCAGATGGCATAAAGAAGCTGTCCAGATGTTCCTGGAATGACTTCTGCACTTCCTTCAGGTCTTCTTCGGCCTGATCGTGAATTTCTCTTAGCTTGTCTTTAAATGAATCCTCTTCCTCCAGAATTTCAGCTTTTCGCCTGGCAACATAAGAAGCACTACCTTCCATTCCGCTCGATCTGTACTGTTCCCGGGCAAGTTCAATCTTTTTTATAGCAGCTTCTTTTTTTGCTACTGAATCGTCAAAAATTTTTTTGATATCATCCAGATAACCATCAAATGTATCATGCTTGGTAACTTCCATTTTTCCAGTTTCCTTTCTTTGTTTGTTTTGGAATTCCTGCTTTACCAACTGAAGAACCCTTTTGCAGGCCGCCTGATATTCCGGCATCATCGCCCCATAGTCTTTACTGTTGGCCACGAGTTCAATGGTTTTCAATGGCACTTCCTCAGTTTTGCCCTCATACTCGATGTCATATCTTTTTTCCGTGTACTCATCATAAAGCTTGTCGCTAACAGCCATTCCAAGTAATAATTTCATAGCAATTCCTCCTGTCAATCCAAATAAATATCTTCCGGTTTCACGTACTTTTCTTCCGTACATATCTGAGCCTGAAACAAAGGCTCTCCACGGTCCTCATGGTACTTTCTGAAATCCTTATTTACTTCTGAAAATACAAAGTATGCGTAAATCAGCTTTTCCCATTGTCTCTGATTCATACTCACCAAACAATGCGGACAGTGCGGCGCTCTTTCCTGTTTGCTAATTGCTGAATTATAAATGTCAAATGAATTTCCGCACCTATGGCACTTAATTTTTAAATATTCCATATAATCACATCTCCCATTTTAATTGCCTATATAGGACTCCATAACAAAAATACCTTGCTTGATCCAAACAATGATCTTCTTCTTTTACAACAGTGTCCACTTTATCTTCGTCCCAAGAATATAATCCAAATTCTCGTTGAATGTTTGTGCAGCCTTCTAAAAAGAATATCCTTCCCGTATTTAAGAAGGTTGTCATTACTCTGATTCCATCTAATACATCATTGTCGGCTCCCTTTGCAATGTACTTGGCATATCTGTGGATCATTGTGATAAATGAAGCTGCAGACGGATCCACAATTATATATTCTATCGGCAGGTCTCCAATCCACTGATCCAGCCTTTCATAAAGCTGAGAGTCATCCAAGCGCCCGTTTTTTCTCCCATCATAGTAAAACTCTTTTATCATAACAGCAGACTTTCCGTTAAAGCTCCACAGTCCGGCGGCTGTTGGGTTACTGGTTCCATAATCCAGGCTTACATAATAAATGATTCTTCGGCCATATCCCGGCTTGTGGTCTGACGGTATTTCCTTTAAAACATGGCGCTCCTTATTAAACATTGGATATACAAGCCCATCAGCAATGCACCATTCCCCAAGGACAAATCTACGATAAAAGACCCCTGAATACATGGACTTATATCTCTGCTTAATCTTTTCTGAAAGCGCCGGGTTATCGTCCATCATAAAATGAATACGGATCAGATTTTTTTCTGTACGCTTATCAATCCATTCCGTTTTTATAAAATGCATTGGACTTCCGGGATTACAATTCATCCAAATTTTGGAGCCGTCCAAAGAACACCTGGCTACTGCCTGATTTACGAATGATTCCGGCATAAGCGCCGCTTCGTCAAAGTAAACTCCGCCAGCAGTTAAACCTTGCACAAGATCCTGAGAACTTTCGTCCTGTCCTCCAAATATGTAAAAAGAGTTGGAAATACTGCCTTTTTCGACTATCACCAGATTTTCTGATCGACGCTCTGACACTTGATATCCCCGGCTAATCAGGATTCTTTTCAATATATTAAGAACATTACGCCTGAAACTGAGTATGGTCTTGCCTGCCATAATAAAATCTGTGTCCGAGAACTCCTCCATAGCCCAGACAACAAAGGAAAGCGACATAATAAGAGATTTCCCACTTCTGATACTTCCATCAGCAATAATGCCATCCTTCCCTTTGTAAGGACTTCCTCTTTGCCACCAACAGAGCAACATCTTCTGCTTATAGGAAAAAGGGCTGAAATTAAATAACGCCTTCCGTTTATTCATCAACTTCTCCCCGGTGCTCATCAAAAACTTTTTCTGCCGTTTCTTTTAATGCTTCTACAAATCCATCGCTTTCAAATTTTACCGCAGCATCCGCTGAAACTTTATCTCTCCACCTATCCGGTCTCCGATTCTTAAGCCAAAAAATTTGTGCCGTAACATTACCGGCTAATGCTTCTCCAAACAAAGCATTTTCCACTTGATAATCAGCAACTTCTTTGTTCTTTTTTAGGGCCTGACAAATCAGCTTTTCTTCCTTTTTCCAGCGGTACAATGTCCGAACATTAATTCCCATATTATCTGCTATTTGCTCATCTGTAAGCCCTGATCTCGCCCAGCCTCCTATGAGGATTAGTCCCTCTGTAGTTGTCCATTCTGACTTTTTTGCCATTGTCTCACTTCCCATCAGTCCCTTTTTATGGCTCCACTTTATCATACCTGTAGAAAAATGTTGTACCCATATTTTATGCATAAAAAGAGCCAGCACACTCACGGCTCTGCGTCTAAGCGTCTGGCTCTTTCTCCTACTTTAATATTATATTTACTGTAATTGCAAGTTTAAATCATTTCTTTTCCTGATAGCCCGTCTCAATGGCTCTATCTGCTGTTCCGGGTTATATTCTTCAACTGCTGCCACTGTAACGGTTCTTATCCCCCTGCCAGTTCTTACAATCAGCTTTTCTCCCGGAGCCACCCGATCAATCAGCACTCCCGGCAGCTCCCACATATAAATCTTTCCTCCCTGCCTGTGATATGCCTTTACGATCTGCCTTTTCCCATACCTGATAGGAACATACTCTATGCCATGCTTTAACGCCAGTAAATAACTTGTATACCCGTCTATCAGGTGATTTCCGCTATCTAAAACAATTTCTGACTGGAGCAGGCCTGTTTCATTGAAATACTGCTCTTTCTTCATCATCTTCCCCGGCTTCGGCGGATTCTCCCGGAAGCACTGGAAAACCTCTATATGATCTGTTCTCATGCCTTTTAATTCTCCTTTTGACAATCTCAATGCGATTTGCTGTACCTTACTTACATCTGTTTCACTGGCAATCTTCATCACCTGGTAAAGCAGAGGATTACCCTGCAATGCTCTTTGTATCTTCATCACTTCTTGCTGCATGATTACCTTCCTCCTTTCTTTCTAGCCCGTTCTTCTTTTTTGCCATATATATACCCCAATAAAAAAACGTCCATTGCAGCGTTATAATCGAAACGAGTATTCCTTGCCTCAGCAATATCATGTATTTGTTTCCTAACTTCATCAAAAAATAAGGCTTCACATGTTTGTTTTCCCAGTAACTTCATAGTTTCATTCTTTCTGTAAGGGTTGGATCCTATAATATCATTCATCATACTGCTGACCTCCTCTTTTTATTTAATTCAACAAGCATTTCTGTCGCCGCTTTAATTTCTGTTTCTTTTAACTCAGCAGCCATTTTCATAAACTCAAATAGATACGGCTTTTCTTTCAATTCCCTATGTATTTTAAAGCCCAATTCACTGGCTTCCATCTCATATTTCATCTGCTGATTATGCTCATACCATCTATTATATGCCTGCGTCTTTTCACCCATAGCTGAAAGTTCTCTGGAAAATAAGTATTCATAGGTACAGCCAAACAAGTTTACCAGTCCCAGGACTTCACTCAAAGACATTTCTATCTTGCCCCGTAACCGACCCCATACTTCCGGATCATCTTCCTGGCAATGCGAACCAAGGCCCATATGATCCCCGATCGTACAAATACTGTAACCTGATTCGCAGATTTCTGCCATAAGGTTTGGAAATGGATATTTTTTCAGTTTTTCATTGGTCATTTTCATATTTCACTTTCCTTTCTGCCGGAAATCTGCTACTATATAAGTGGATTTTTTGTGTAGCTCCGGCTATACCGGCCCTATTAGTATTGGCGTACTATAGGGCCGTTTTCTTATCTCACATCTGCGGTAATACTCCCTGAAACACTGAGAAAGCCTCCGTATTCCCTTTCGTTGACACAATCTGAAAGCTTCTCCAGAAGCTCCACAGAGTTGCTTATTTTTTCAAGGGAATCATTGATACCTTCCAGGGCGCCAGCAATACGATCCAAACGAGATATTTCCATCATTTTCAAAGCATTAATGTCATCTTCATATTCTCCCGCAATTTCGCAGTATTCTTCCAGCACCTTTGCATAGCTCTTCCTCACTTTAATCACCTCCCGTCTTTACGCTATGATTTTCAGATTTCTTAGACAACTCCGAAACAATCGGTAAAATCAGGCTGTCGCAAAAATCATTCTCATACTTCTTTCGGATCCGTATGGCCTCGTTACAAAGATTAGACCAGGCAATCTCATCATCATTTTTTATTGCCTCAAACTTCTTATAGAACTTCCAGAGTTCGGAGAACATTTCATATACTTGTCTTACTTCCATATTTGTTTTCCTTTTTTTACTTCAACCGGGTCCTTCCCTGGTAATATAAAAATCACACCAGATACATCTGGCTGCCCAAGTATTGCGGCAAATAATGCCGGGTTCTCGTTCATTAATTTAACTATGTCTTCTCCTGACACCTTTTTACTACTCATTAATTTCTCCTTTCTATAGACAAATCTTCCTGTATGACACGTACATGTGAAACACCTAATTTTAAAGGTTTTCTACGTATTTACCAATCTGATAAGTACATGATATGTACGTGCGTTACGTACTTACCAAATCCCCTCGTACTAACCACTTTGATAAGTACGTTAAAATATTGATTTTATTAGGTTTTTGCCGTACTTGTCATGTTTAGAAGTTTGGCTAAGAGTTAACCTGTTTGCAGTTTAAGATTTTTTTGCAATAATTCTGAATCTGTTTTATCATTTTCATGCCCTGGTAAAATCCAAATACTTTTGGGAGGAAACTCTTTTGTTTTTCTTGTAATTATTCCGAGTTCTTCCCTTGCCCTCTGTAAAGAACCATCAGAAATCTTATTTGCTGTAGCAAGATTTTTAAGCTCATTCGCAAGTCTCCGACCTTCCGGCATATTGCTCACAATGAACTGTTTCGCTGCTTCTACTGCCGGAGCATTGCTTACTCTTTTTTTATTCCTGATCGCCGTATAATCGTCCATTGTCAGGTTATTCTCACCTAGATATACAATTCCACCCTTATCTGGATCAATCTCGAAAAGGATTGTCTTTCCTCGCTTGTCCAGGCTGGACTTTTCGTGTGACATAAATTTCATATCGTCTTCCCCAGGCACTGGACCAAGAGCAATATAACTTCTGCAGATCCCCATAATATCCGTTGATCCTAAAACTCTGGTTATTGCGTCTCCTTTCCCGTTTTTGTTAAAATGACAAATCAAGACCACGGCAACCTTATATTTTTCTGCCAGTTCTGAAATATACCCCAGTTTTTCTCTTGTTCTATTTGGTGCATTCATATCTATTTCAGCACCTATGTATGCCTGAAATGGGTCAAAGATCATTAAATCCGGCCTATAATTCTTCATAAAGTCTTCGATCTCCGGGCTATCAAACATAAGCTGTGTTTTATTATCTAAAACCGTTGCTATGTTCATCATATCTGCACCACAGATCCGCAGCCTTTTCTTGATCGTGTCGCCAATCCCGTCCTCCGCTGTAAGATAAATTACTCTTCCAGGATTGTCACTAAATGGAATCTGATTAAAAAATTGCCTTCCAGTAGAGACACAGGCCGCCATATAGCACATAAGATAAGTCTTTCCGGCTCCCGGATATGCGGCGCATATTGTAACCTTTCCTCTTGGTACATAGGGCGGATATAACCATTCAACATCTTCCTCTTCTATGTCGGACATACATACAAGGGAAACTCTTTCATTTACAGCTCTAGGTTCTTGCTTTCTTAATTCCCGGTCAATAGCTTCGATTTCTTTATCAATAGCCGCCGCTTCTTCTTCAGAAGTTCTTCCTTTCTTTGCTGCCACCGCTTCGCTGCCTCCCTTCTGTGTACTTCCTCAAGGTATTCCACCACTCCTTTCTGCCCTGGCTGGATATATTCGCAATATGCCAGATCAAACTCTCTATATTTCTCCTCAGGTAGGATTTTTCTTAATTCATTGAATATGCAAGGCTCCATTTCTATGCAGGCCTTTTGATATTGTTTAAAAAGTTCTTCTGTCCAGTTCTTTCTAATCTGGGCAAACTGTAACAGGTTCATGTATTCCTGTGCTGTCATTTAATCACCCGCTGTCTTAATGCCGAAGAATCGTTCCTGAACATATGCACAAGGGACCTTCCCTCTTATAGTCAGAAAGCCCTTTTCAGACAATTCCTGATTCATGGTCCTGATATACTGGTAGGCCTTGCTTTCAGATACTCCCAAGAGTTCCTGAAGATCTTTGGCTGTATATAGCTGCCTAGTCATATGTTCATCTCCTTTCTAAGCCTTGTGAGCTCCATATCAATACCCTGAAGCTCTTCTGCATACTCAGGCTTCCAACTAATACCTGAACAAAGCAAAAGCTCTGAACGGCGCTTTACAAGGGCTGTATACCTTGCAATTTGATTAACCGTCATAATCCACCTCCAACTCATTCAAAACCCGGTAAGCACCCTTCATATCCCTTAGGTGCATATATAGGCCGCCTATTTCCAATAGCCGATTAGAACAGTATGTTTCTGGTCTATCTGCCCTGGAGTTATTCGCAATATTTTCTCTGATTACTTCATAACAATACATCATTATGCTCTCCTTTCTGTTGCGCTGGCGCAACTCCTATTCCGGTAGCTATCCGGTGATAGGCTATAAACGATAACATTTTCCATTCATTCCCACGCCCTGGCCGAAGTGGTTAGTCTTCTAAAATTTCAGTCACATCAACACCAATACCTCTGGCAATATTTCCTGCGGCTCTTGGCGTCACATTCTTCTGATTAAGAATTACAGAAAAACGCTGACGGCTGATTCCAGCCCGTTCTGCTGCCTGTCCTATAGTCAATCCTCTAATTGCTAAGGCAATTTCAACTTTCTTTTTACTGATTATCACTTTTTCACCTCCAAAATCACATTTGTGGTTGTTTTTATATTGATAATTTACCACATTTGTGATAATATGTCAACAACAAACGTGATTATATTTACGTATCTTCCTAAGCTTGATAAAATAGAGTCACGGAGGTTATGCCTATGACAATAGCAGAAAAATTATACAAATTAAGAAGTGATAGCGGTTTATCGCAACAAGCATTTGCAGAAAAAGTTGGTGTTTCTCAGTCGGCCATAAATTATTGGGAAAACGGAGACCGACAGCCACGAACCTCACAGATAAAGAAAATTGCCCAAAAGCTCGACATTGCTTTATATATACTATTAGATGATAGTTATGAATTACCAGATACAACCTCTGAGGCATGGAAAAAAAGAGCCAGATTTTCGGGGGATACAGAAATGGCGAAACCATCTATGTTCACTGTTCCTCAAAAAGATGAACAACCTAAAACTCCTGAATATAAGCATCGCGTCAATCAATCAACAGAAGTTGTACAGCAGCCATTTGAAAAGTTCAGTGAAACTCTAAAGGACTCCTATACAGAATACTATGAATTATTGAACGAAGAGGGTGCAAAGGAAGCTGATAAGATAATAGAAAAAAATGCCAGACAGGCACAGGAACAGTCTGAACAGCAGATAAAACTCCTTGCTAAAATACCAGAATTTCGGAAAAAGTCGGATTAATGACTGCAATAAATAACTGTACAAAATGGGGCAAAATTTATCTTTAAGAAAAAATTTTACTTTTCGGAGTAATGTGCAATGAGAGAAAAAAGAACGAAAGCATGGAAATACCTGAAATTCTTTTTTCCAATCCCATCAGTATGTATAATGATAATATTCGGAATTACATTTATCTATGGGGAAATAGATGGAAAAAGAGTTGGTTGGTTTGATTGGTTCGGAATGATGGTAATTGCATTTATATTCTTCATCATTCCATTAGATGTAGTAGTTTGGCTACTGAAAAAAGTATTGATGTTTTTCAATCTCAAGCGAAATGAGAAATATATAGAGAAAAAAGAAGAATATATCCCAGAACCAGAACCAGAACCAGAACCAGAACCAGAACCGATTTTAGCACATGAAATAGAGGCATCAACGTCTGAATCAAGAATTAAATTGGTAGTTGATTACTATTTTGAAAGCGCAGGGAAACTTGTTATAGAAAAAGGAAACGCCTCTATTGGCTTAATTCAGCGTGAATTTAAGCTTGGCTTTAACCGTTCATTAAGAATTATGGAGCAGCTTGAATATGCAGGCATAGTCGAACCAGAAGATGAAGCAAAGCCGAGAAAAGTTTTGATGACAGCTGAAGAATTTCAATATTTTTTAAACAATCATAGTCTTGAATATGAATCTTTCCATATAAATAGTAATGCAGATTCTACACAAGACCAAGAAATCAATATTATTAAAAGGATGTCTATGTATAACAACAAATTTGATTATATGGAAGGACACGATTTTGAAGAATATTGCGCCATTCTCCTAAAGAATATCGGATATCATGACGTAAAGGTCACAAAAGGAAGCAATGATAACGGAATAGATATACTTGCAACTTTAGGTGGTGTTAAATACGGAATACAGTGCAAATGTTATTCCTCAGATGTAGGCGTAAAAGCTATACAAGAGGTGTATGCGGGAGCAAAATATTATAACTGCCACGTACCTGTAGTGCTGACAAACCAGCATTTTACAAAACAGGCTACAGAACTAGCAAAAGTCACAAATGTTCTATTATGGGATAGAGAATATTTAGCTGTTCTTGTCAATGCTCTTGAAGAAAGTAATAAAAGAATTTAAATAGCCCTGTACTACCAATACCAAGATGAATATGCACCCTGACAATATAATATACTTACCTGGACAGCCAGGGGGGGCGATTGCCATTCCGTCCTGAATCTTGCAGGAAAGGGGGTGGCGCACATGTACGTGACTTGGAGTGATCTGATTTCTTTCGTGCTTATGCTTGTGGCTATTATAACCCTTGTCAACCATTGGAATGATAAGCATAAAAAATAGTCGCCCTGCCCTGAGAAAGTAGACGACTATTTTTAGTACATATTTTCACCAGGCGGATAGGTTTGAGCTATCTTCTGGCTGTCTTGTTAAGTATATTATATGTCAAATATATCTTTTTTTCAACTATAAGATTTTCCTCTCATTCCCACGCCCTGGCCGGACCGAATGAAAGGAAGATGATAATATGCCAGTATACAAAGATGATAAAGCAGGAACATGGTATGTCAAGCTGTACTATACCGACTATACCGGAACAAAAAGACAAAAAATGAAACGAGGCTTTGCCCTACAGAGAGAAGCAAAAGACTGGGAAAGAAATTTTCTTCTAAAACAGGCAGCGGAGCCCTCTATGCCTTTTAATATTCTTGCGGATCTGTATCTGAATGATAAAAAAGAACATTCTAAGCAGATCACCTATGAAACGAAAAGAAATCGGATAGAGAAATGGATTCTTCCGTACTTTTCAAATAAGCCTGTAGATGGCATTTCAGCCGCAGACGTAAGGAAGTGGCAGGGAGATTTAAAAAACTCTGTAAACGCTAAAGGAGAGCCTTTATCACCTGGATATATGCAGAACATTGTCACAGAATTATCCGGTATTATGAATTTTGCAGTACGCTTTTATGGGCTCTCCATCAATCCCTGCAGAATTGCCGGGAATACCGTGGGGCAGAAGCAGAAGAGCGTTAATTTCTGGACCAAAGAAGAATTTGACAAGTTTATCAATATCTTTGATAAAGCAGATCCATATTACACAGCTTTCCTGATCCTGTATTACTGCGGTTTAAGAATAGGTGAGCTGGAGGCCCTTACTGTGGAAGATGTGGACCTGGAAGAACATATGATCCGCATTAACAAGACCTACCACCTGATAAACGGCGAAGGAGTGATCACTTCCCCCAAAACAAAAAAATCAAACAGGACTATTATCATACCTGGGTTCCTGGCTGACTGTATCAGGCGGCACATTGCCCATTTATACGCCCCTGAAGCTTCCACAAGGCTTTTTATGGCTTCTCATTCTACCTATGCAAGACAGTTAGAGGTTCATACAAAACAGGCGGGAATAAAGCGTATACGGCTCCATGACCTGAGACATTCTCATGCCAGTCTATTGATTGAAATGGGATTCTCGGCATTGCTGGTATCTGAAAGGCTGGGCCATGAATCTGTAAGCACCACTTTGAATATTTACTCTCATTTGTTTCCATCTAAGCAGACAGAGGTTGCGGAACGCCTGGAGAAACTTTGCGAAGATAATATTTATTAATTTGTAGTATCATTACAGTATCAAAAAGCCCTGAGAACGCTGTTATCTAGCACCTCAGGGCATAAAAACAAGCAGATAACGGGAATCGAACCCGCCTCTTCAGCTTGGGAAGCTGACGTTCTACCAATGAACTATATCTGCATGTTTTTAGTATAGCACTTTTTTTGTAAATTTCAAGAATAATTTTAACAACTCTGAATTTTTATTCACTCAATATCCTCTGGATATGGATCCCCAGAAATCCGATCTCCTCTTTCCGGATCTCTTTCTTCATCTCTTTTCCCATATGGGCGCAGACCAGTTCCGATGCCTTTGCCGTCTGGGGATATTTTTCATAGATATAATCGTTCATATCTACCTTCAAAGGCTCGTCTTTTCTGGCCCTGGCCGCCATATAGTAAAGATGGCTCATCATACGGGCATAAGCCAGGGAATCTTTCGGGATCTTCGTCTGAAAGTGTTCTTCAATAATGGCAATGCATTCTTCGATGATCCTGGTGGCTTCCAGAGTTTCTGAAACCATCTCATCAGAAAGTCCCGCATGGATATGAAGGGCGATCAGTCCTGCCTCGTCATCAGAGATCACATAGCCGGTCTTTGCCCGGATGACCTCCCGTCCCTTTAAGGCTACCTGAAACTCTCTGGAAAAAAGCATCTGGATATCTCTGGTAAAAGGATTCGGAAACTGCATGTTTTCTTTTGCCCGCTTGGCTGCCAGGGCGATATGATCCGCCATAGCCAGAAGAATGTCCCGGTTTACCTGGGAAAACTCCTCTTCTGCCAGATCGATGATCTCCCCGGAGATTTCCAGATACACCGGATCAATAGCATTCACCGCCTTCAGGGCAGACTGTTTCTTCTTTCTGGTCACCAGGGAATAGACCTTGGCTCCTTTCATGGACTCTATCTGCTGTCCGGGCATTTTACCAAATCCTATGCCGCTGCCCATCAGTATATATTCTCTTTTTGTCTCGTTGCTTAATACGAGAATACTGTTATTATTCAGTGCTTTTATGATCCGAAACATTCCATGCAGCTCCTTTTCCTTTTCTTCTCCTCCTATGACAGGACGGAGTACAGTATCATGCATTTTCTACCTGATCGCGTCAAAAATGCATGATACTTTCAGCTAAAATCCTGCGATCTCCGCGATCTCCTCTAACGCTTCGATCTCCCCCTCTGCCTTCATTACGATTTCCTGTCCCTCTTCCAGGCTGGTAAAGACGCCTATGCAGGCTTCAGATTTTGCATGTTCTTTTATATATTCTATATCAAACTCCATGAGTTTGTCACCCTTTTTCACTTTGTCATTTTCCTGGACAAAGACTTCAAATCCTTTTCCTTCTAATTTTACCGTATCTACACCGATATGAAGGAGATATTCCAGACCGTCTTCTGTCCGCAGTCCCAGGGCATGTTTGGAAGGGAATACAAAGCTGATCTCACAGTCTTCCGGAGCATATACAACCCCTTCACTTGGGAATACCACATAGCCGTCTCCCATCATTTTTTCCGCAAAAGCTTCATCAGGAGCCTCTGTGATCGAAGCCGCTCTTCCTTTAAAAGGCGAGTACAGGATCCTTCCAGATCCCTGGTTCTTCGCCGGTTCCTTTTCCGTGCCTGCTTCTTTCTCTGAGGACTGAGTAACCATTTCTTCCGGTGCTGCCGCTTCTGACCTTTCCCAGTTTTCATCTTCCGCTGGTGCGCTTGCCAGATATTCTTCCAGATTGGACTTGATCACAGACACAGAAGGCCCATAGATGATCTGGATACCCTGGCCTTTTTTGATAATGCCGGAAGGCCCTGTCTGTTTCAGTACAGCGTCTTTTACCTTTTCCGGGTCTACGACTGTACATCTTAGTCTGGTCGCACAGCAGTCCACGTCGGAAATATTTTTCTTTCCTCCCAGACCTCTGGTGATCAGCATGCTCTTCTCATCTTCCGGGCTCAGAGCCTTTTCAAACTTCTGGCTGCCGCCCTCCTGTCTGGCTTTATAATCCGCTTTTGTGTAAAGTTTTGTCTCCTCCGTATCCTCTCTTCCCGGAGTCTTCAGATCCAGTTTCTTGATCAGGAAAGAAAAGATCACAAAGTATAGGATAAAGTAAATGATTCCCACCGGTATGATCCGGATCCAGTCGGTCTTGCCATTTCCCTGTAAAATACCGAAGATAAACAGATCGATAAAACCGCCGGAAAAGGTAAGGCCTACGGCAATGTTTAAAATATGGGCGATCATGTAGGCCGCTCCTGCCAGGATCACCTGGACTACAAAAAGGATGGGAGCCACAAACAGGAAAGAAAATTCCAGGGGCTCTGTGATCCCCGTCAGCATACAGGTTAAGGCTGCAGAGAGAAGAAGGCCTCCCGCCTGTTTTTTCTTCTCAGGTTTTGCACAGCGGTACATGGCCAGAGCCGCTCCTGGAAGTCCGAAGATCATAAAGATAAATTCTCCGGAAAAATACCTGGTGGCGTCTGCGCTGAAGTGTACTGTGGAAGGATCCGCCAGCTGCGCAAAGAAAATATTCTGGCCTCCCTGGACCAGCTGTCCTGCCACTTCCATGCTGCCGCCCACAGCAGTCTGCCAGAATGGAAGATAAAACACATGATGGAGTCCAAAGGGGATCAGGGCTCTCTTAATGATACCGAAGATAAGCGTTCCCACGTAGCCGGTTCCTGTAACCAGGCCGCCCAGCGCGTAGATCCCGTTCTGTACCACCGGCCATACAAAATACATGGCAATTCCCACGAGAAGGTAAACCACTGTGGAAATAATAGGCACAAATCTGGAACCGCCGAAAAAGGAAAGGGCGTTTGGAAGCTGGATCTTGTAAAAGCGGTTATGAAGAGCCGCCACACCCAGTCCTACGATAATACCTCCGAAAACACCCATCTGTAAAGTGGGGATACCGCAGACTTCCGCAACGGTTCCAGGCAGTACAGTAGAGGCAAGAGAACCGTCCTCAAGGATCTGTCCCTGCACCTGGAGTACTGCGGAAATGGTGGTATGCATAACAAAGAAAGAGATCATAGCCGCCAGAGCCGCTACCTCCTTTTCCTTCTTCGCCATACCGATAGCTACTCCTACTGCAAAGATGAGAGGCAGATTGTCAAAAATCACATTTCCTGCCTGGCTCATAATGGTCAGCAGAGCATTCAGAAGGGTTCCGTCGCCTAAAATCCCCTCCAGTCCGTAAGTTTCAATGGTTGTTGCGTTAGTCAGTGAGCTTCCGATTCCCAGCAGAAGTCCTGCCACAGGAAGTATAGCGATAGGAAGCATAAAACTTCTGCCCACTCTCTGAAGTACGCCAAAAATCTTGTCCTTCATTTTTTTCTCCTTTCGTTCCGGACATGGGGAAGGATGGGTAAAAAAAGAAGGCATAAACTTTTCTGTCTGAGTATTTTGCATACTCAAAAACAGATAGCTTATGCCTTTTCAGTTACACACTATCTTCTATATCCGGTCTTTCAATTATAGGGTTATTATAAAGGACGGCACCGGAATACGTCAATTCACATTTCCGACAGATTTCTCAAACATTTTCTGTGAATATTTTACAAAAACTTTAGATTCTGCGGATATCATTAAACATAACAAAGACCATCAAAACCATCAGTAGAACAAACCCTGCAAAGTGTATCATTCCCTCTACATTAGGGTTGATCTTCTTTCTGCGTATGGCCTCGATAATGAGGAAAACAAGCCTTCCCCCGTCCAGTGCAGGGATCGGCAGAAGGTTCATCACACCCAGATTGGCGGAAAGGAGGATCGCCCAGTAGAGCATCTGCATCCATACCATAACCGTTCCTTCCGTCTTTGCCTCTTCATAGGAGTCGCCGATAACGTTGATGATCCCCACAGGGCCTGACAGATCGTTGACCGTGAACTGGCCTTTCACCAGCATAACCAGACTTTCAATGGTGCTGGTGATCCAGTACCGCACCTCTACGGCGCTGTATTTGATCACACCCGGGAAATTCGTCTTTTCCCGGTAAAGATTATAGACAAATCCTGAATCTACCTGCTTCGTCATCTTTGGTGTTACGGAAATCTGCCGGATATCTCCATTTCGCTCTATGCCCAGGGTGATCTCCGAACCGTCTAACGGATTGGCGGCAATATAGTCCTGTATATCCTGGCCGGTGCTGATCTTTACTCCGTTGATCTCCCGGATGATATCCCCTGCCTGAACGCCCGCTTCCATCATAGACCCGTCCAGCATCACCTGGGTGACCTCCGGTTCTCCCTCAGTAATATTATAATAAAAACCAAGCAGATAGCTGGTCTGGCTGTCTGCAGTATAGGAAATTTCATGTTCCTCCCCGTCCCGCTCATAGGTCAGGGTCACATTTTCATCCTGAAGCCCGTGAAGAGTCATATACAGTTCCAGATCTCTTCCAATAGAGATATGCCTGCCCTGAAACTCTGTGATCACATCTCCCTCCTGAAGTCCGGCTTTCTGGGCCGGAGACCCTTCCTCCACCTGAAGGACCGTAGAGGGATCATAACCGATAACACTGGTAATGATCATGGCAAAAATGAAGGCCAGAATAAAATTAAAGATCGGCCCTGCCGCTACCACAGAGATCCTTGCCCAGACAGAAGCCCTGTTAAAAGATCCCTGGCTGTCGTCATCATCATCCTCTCCCACCATCATACAGGATCCTCCGATGGGAAACAGCTTTAAAGAATACCGGGTCTCCCCTATGACTTTAGAAAGAAGCCTTGGTCCCATACCAAGAGAAAATTCCGTAACTGCAATGCCATTTCTTTTTGCAAGAAGAAAATGTCCCAGCTCATGGAAGATAATGATCACAGAAAATACCAAGATTGCAATAATAATGCTCAATTTACCACCTGCCTTCGATCCATCTGTAAATATCCTGTTCAATACCCAGGATCTCTTCTATACCCGGATCCGGGATCACCTGATGTCTTTCCATAGCTTCTTCAATAATCCTGTAAATATCCAGGAAAGAGATTTTCCGGTCCAGAAACAGAGCAACAGCTTTTTCATTGGCCGCATTAAATACCGTAGGCATAGATCCCCCTGCTCTGGAAGCCTCCATAGCCAGAGGCAGTCCTTGAAAGGTTTCTGTATCCGGCGCTTCGAAAGTAATAGAGCCTAATTTTGAAAAATCCAGTCTTTCATCATCCAGAAATCTTCTCTCTCCCCGGTACAGGGCATACTGAATGGGAAGGCGCATATCCGGGCTGCCAAGCTGAGCCATAACACTGCCGTCCACAAACTCTACCATAGAGTGGATCACACTCTGAGGCTGGACCACTACCTGGATCTGATCCAGATCCACCCCAAAAAGCCATTTTGCCTCCATAACTTCCAGGCCCTTATTTACCAGAGTAGCGGAATCAATGGTGATCTTATGTCCCATCGCCCAGTTGGGATGTTTCAGGGCGTCTTCTACCCGGACATGCTCCAGATCTTCCCGTTTCTTTCCCCGGAAAGGTCCTCCGGAAGCGGTGATCAGAAGTTTCTGGATACTTCCGGACTTTTCACCGTGAAGGCACTGGTAAATCGCGCTGTGCTCGCTGTCTACCGGATAGATCTTTACCCCTTTTTCTTCTGCCAGAGGCATGATAATATGTCCGGCAGTCACCAGCGTCTCTTTATTGGCCAGAGCAATGTCTTTTCCCGCGCAGATTGCCTCAATAGTAGGCCGAATGCCGATCATACCCACAATAGCCGTCACAAGGATTTCTGCCTCCTCCATAACTGCCACCTGGATCAGGCCCTCCATGCCCCCTGCTACCTTACAACCCGTATCTTTCACCCGGACCTCCAGCTCTTTTGCCAGAGCCTGGTCGCCTACTGCGGCAAGTTTTGGCCGGAAGGCGCGGATCTGTCGCTCCAGCAGATCAATATTTCTCCCGGCAGCCAGGCCTACTACCTGAAGATCTTTATTCTTGCTTACAATATCTAAAGTCTGGGTTCCGATGGAGCCGGTGGAACCTAGTACCGCGATCTTTGTCATAATTTTATCCCCTTTTTAACAGGATGCCAGGCTCCTAAGGTCAGGATCCGCCTGGTTCCTTTTCCTCTCAACATCATATCAGTACATTAGCCAGAAAGTAAATAAACGGTGCGGTAAAAATCACGCTGTCAAACCGGTCCAGGATACCGCCGTGGCCGGGGATCAGCGTCCCGTAATCTTTTATGCCTTTATTCCTTTTAATCGCAGAGGCAGCCAGATCTCCCACCATAGAAATCAGCGCTCCCACCGCGCAGATCAAAGCGTACATCAAAGGCGTGTGCCCCTGTGCAGGATTGATCCCCGCGATGATCAGGGCGTAAACAGCTCCCAAAAGCGCAGCTCCCGCCACGCCGCCTACAGCTCCCTCTATGGATTTCTTAGGGCTCAGTACCGGAGCCATCTTGTGTTTTCCTATAAGGCGTCCTACGCAGTAAGCGCAGGTATCGCTGCCCCAGGAGCTTAAGAAGATCAGCACCACCAGCCAGACGCCTCCGTCCAGATTTCTGGTTTTGTATATATAGGACAGCATCACCGCCACATAGAGGATCCCAAACATGGCGGCCATGATCTGTTCTGCCTGATATTTGGGATAGGTGAATACATAGACACACATAAGTAATACCAGCGCAAAAAGCAGGATCACCAGAGAAACCTCTTCGCTCTGTTCCCACAAAAGGGTAAGATAATATCCCGCTGCGCCAATGTATCCTGCGATCTCCAGAGGACCGAGCCCCTTCTGATGGACGCCCATGGCCCGGTAAAGCTCGTTCATGCCGATAATGGAAACCGCCAGCAGCACCGTAAAGAGTACCGCGCTTCCCGCTGCAATAGAAGCAGCCGCAATGATCACCAGGATGATACCGCTGAAAAGCCTTGTCCAGAACATCTTAGTCCTCCTTTACACCGCCGTATCTGCGGTCTCTCTTATTGTATTTTTCAATAGCCTTTACAAATTCCGCCTTATCAAAATCCGGCCATGCCACATCTGTAAAATAAAATTCTGCATAGGCCAGCTGCCACATAAGGAAATTGGACAGCCGCTCCTCCCCGCTGGTACGGATCAGCAGATCCGGATCCGGCAGGCCTCTGGTATCCAGATAACCGGAAATCGTATCCTCCGTAATATCCTCCGGTGACAGGCTGCCCTTTTTCACATCTTCCGCCATATGACGGACTGCTCTTGTGATCTCATCTCTGCTTCCATAGTTCAGAGCGATCTGGAAGTGAAGCTCATCAAACTGGCTGGAGTATTCCTCCAGCTCCCGGATCCTATCCTGAAGATCCTGATCAAAGGCCCTAGGATCCCCGATGACCCGCACCCGCATCTTATTATCCCGGGAAATTTTAATGCACTTCTTCATATAATTCCGGAACAGCTTCATCAGACCGTCTACTTCTTCTCTGGACCGTTTCCAGTTCTCTGTGGAAAAAGCGTATACGGTCAGATACTTGATCCCTAATTCCTTCGCCACTGTACAGATCTTTTCCAGATTATCACAGCCTTTTACATGTCCGTAAGTCCTGGGCATACCCTTAGCTTTGGCCCAGCGTCCATTTCCATCCAAAATAATGGCCACATGTCTGGGAACTACCATAATTCTCTCCTCCTACGCATAAAAGAGGCACAATACCTACATTTTGTATGTGCCCCTTCTACTGTTTTTATACAGTCATGATCTCTTTGGATTTTTCTTCCACTGCTTTATCGATTTCTTTTACATATTTATCTGTAGACTTCTGGATCTTATCCTCCAGCTCTTTGATCTCATCTTCAGATACATCCTGCTTTGCCAGCTTTTTAAAGGAATCATTGGCGTCTCTGCGGACATTGCGGACAGCTACTTTTGCAGCCTCTCCTTTTTTCTTTACATCCTTGACCAGTTCTTTTCTTCTCTCCTCGGTAAGTTCCGGCAGTACCAGACGGATCACCTTTCCGTCGTTATTGGGATTTAAGCCCAGATCAGAAGCCAGGATCGCTTTCTGGATTTCTTTGATCATAGAAGATTCCCAGGGCTGGATCTGGATCATTCTGGCTTCCGGTACCATGATATTGGCTACCTGCTGAAGAGGTGTAGGACTTCCATAATAGTCTACGGTAATTTTATCTAAAATATGCGGATTGGCTCTTCCTGCACGGATAGTAGAGTATTCCTTTACCAGACCGTCCAGGGTTTTCTGCATCTTGTTTTCATATTTTTGGATTCTTTCATCTGTTGCCATAAATATTTCCTCCTGTTTCTATCTCTTCTTCCATTTCGGAAGGATTTTCCTATACCAGTACTTTAGTACCGGTGAATCTGCCATGAGCGGTATTTACAATACTGTTCTCTTCATTGAGACCAAATACCAGCATAGGCATCTTATTCTCCATACACATAATGGAAGCAGTCATATCCATAACCGCCAGCTTTTTGTCGATCACTTCCTGGATACTGATCTCATCATATTTCTTTGCATCAGGATTCAGTTTAGGATCGCTGTCATAAACACCGTCTACCGCCTTTGCCAGGAAGATGGTATCTGCCTCGATCTCAATGGCCCTGAGTACAGTAGCGGTATCAGTGGAGAAATAGGGGTGTCCTGTTCCGCCGGCCATAAATACCACCATATTCCGCTCAAAATATTTGTTGGCCCGGTCTTTTGAAAAAAGCTTTGTAAAAGAACCGCATTCAAAAGGTGTGAGCACACTGGTCTTCATACCTGCGGCGCGAAAAATTTCTGAAACATAAATACAATTCATAACGGTAGCAAGCATCCCGATCTGATCCGCTTTGGTACGGTCAATATTCTCACTGGTACGTCCTCTCCAGAAATTGCCTCCTCCGATAACGATTCCTACCTGGATACCTTCTTCTACCAGAACCTTTACCTGCTTTGCCACTTCCATTACCGTATCTTCGTCAAAGCCGGTTTTTTTCGGTCCCGCAAGAGCTTCTCCGCTTAATTTCAGTAATATTCTCTTCATTATTCAAGCTCCTTTATCTTACTTTCGTGTCCTGCTGCATTACATACTAATGCAATATCTGACGCTTTTCTTTAGTATACCGGGAAAAGTGTACAATTTCAAGAAATATTTCTAAAATTCAAAAACTCTGAAGCAAAAGGACCGCCGCCCCCGGATCTTGTCCTCAGGGCAGCAGTCCTTCTTAGTTTTTACAGGGTCTGGAACAGACTCCAGTATCCCTGGAAAAAGATATACAAAATAATGATCGGCAGGATAAAAGTAAAATAAACTTTCAGCTTTTTCGGGAAGCTAATACCTTTCCCCGTATTTGCTTCTTTTATAAAATTATCCCAGCCCCAGCCGTATCTGGTCACACAGAACAGCAGATAGATCAGAGAACCTAAAGGCAGGATATTGTTGCTCACCAGGAAGTCCTCAAAATCCATGATGTTCTTGCCCAGGATAGTAAAATCACTCCAGATCGTCAGCCCGAAGATACAGGGCAGGGAAAGAACTGCGATCGCGATCCCATTAATGACCGTGGCTTTCTTTAAGCTCCATCCCCACAGGTCTGTAGCGCAGGAGATGATATTCTGGAATACAGCGATAATAGTGGTCAGCGCGGCAAAAGTCATAAACAGGAAGAACATGGCTCCCCAGATCCTTCCTCCCGCCATATGATTAAATACATTTGGCAGGGTGACGAATACCAGGCCTGGTCCCTCGCCGGGATCAATGCCGTAGGCAGAGCAGGCAGGGAAAATGATCAGGCCTGCGATAAGCGCCACACAGGTATCCAGCACCAGAATATTTATGGCTTCTCCTGTAAGCTTTCTCTCTTTGCCGATATAGCTTCCGAAGATAGCTAAAGCTCCGATCCCGCAGCTCAGTGTAAAGAAAGCCTGTCCCATAGCTGCGAATATAACTTCAGAAATGGGATAGTCTGTCAGCTTTCCGAAATCCGGAAGAAGATAAAACTTCAGTCCCTCTGTAGCTCCCGGCAGAAGACTGGAATTTACTGCAAGCACTACCATCAGCAGGAAAAGCACCACCATCATGATCTTGTTGATCCTTTCCACACCGCTCTGAAGCCCCATAGAGCAGACCAGGAATCCTAAGACTACAATGATCAGCATCCAGATCAGCATAGTAGGAAGATCTGTGGTCAGGTTCGCGTAAACCTGGCTGACACCTTCTGCGTCCAGCCCTACAAAATCCCCTTTCAGCATTTTAAAGAAATAGATCAGCATCCATCCGCCAATAGTCGTATAGAACATCATCAGCAGGAAATTTCCCGCGATCCCCACATAGCGGTAGAGATGCCATTTGGCCCCTTTCTTTTCCAGGACATTAAAAGACAGGGCAATACTTTTCTGACTGGCACGTCCTACAGCAAATTCCATGACCATGATAGGAAGTCCCATAACGATCAGGAAAAACAGATAGATCAGCACGAAAGCCGCTCCGCCGTATTTCCCTGTAATGTAGGGGAAACGCCAGACATTTCCCAGACCTATGGCACACCCTGCAGAGATCAGGATGAAACCGATCCGGGAAGAAAATCTTTCTCTTTCCATTTTTCTTTACCTCTTTTACATTTTTAGACGGAAGATATTATACCGCAAAGCGGGGAGCCAAGCGAGCATTTATGTTCATTTGGCCACCGCCAGCACACTAGCCGCCCTGCGGCTAGTATACCATGGTTCTTTACCGGCTTTCAATACTTCCGATGTTTTTTATCAGAAGAGAAATAGTCCCGTCGGAGTTGGTGATAAATTCAATCCGGTCTTTATTATTGTATTCTTCCA
>ERZ1643247.1366-NODE-1366-length-22721-cov-5.818098_pt1 | contig 22721 bp, 39 predicted proteins | sample MGYA00579264_ERZ1643247 | MGnify/ENA primary metagenome ERZ1643247 (study PRJEB29033, sample SAMEA4952262) | chicken gut metagenome | biome: Broiler Chicken; feature: Gastrointestinal Tract; material: Caecum | place: Ireland | collected 2018 | study: Broiler... | reverse complement strand
TTCAATTCGATACAGTAAGAGTCTTTTTCCACCTTTTTTTGCTCTTCTATGAGCAGTCGGTCGAGATAGATAAACTAGCGATTCTTTTCTCTTGTGGTGCTTTTCAGCTAAATAATCGGCTGTTCCAAGATCCACAAATGTGTCACCTCTGTACATGGCATACCATGTGACAGTCTTTTTATTCTTAATACGCTTACTCATAAACCGTGACATGTACGGAATCTTTAAAGCTTTTTAGTCTTGTTGCCATCACAACATAATCTTCTTTTTGAGCATAGTCAGTCATATAAGTTACTTGAACTTCCAGAACTCGCCCTGTTTTTTGCTTTGTTTTTGGGTTGATTTCATACAGCATCAGCCTGTCACCAACTTTGAAATTTCGATCATTTTTTCTGATTTCAAAAGTTTTTACTCTATTCTTTTGAGCTTCAAAATATTCAGGTAAAATTTTCAACTTGTGTACTGCCATAATTAACCATCCAATCCATACGCTTCATATCCATCAAAAGAATTGGCACTAGAATGGTAAATCATCATCGCTAATTTCTACGCTGTTTGTATCAACAAATGGATCTTCAACTGTTGGTGCTGAGTTTTGAGCAGTACTTCTATTAGTTGAACCATTATTACTATTGTTTCCGCCCTTACTAGTTAATGGAAAGTTGATGTTATAGGCTACGACCTCAGTAACAAATACTTTATTGCCATTTTTATCATCATATGTTCTGGTTTGAATACGTCCTTGAACTTGCACAGCATCCCCTTTATGGAAGTAATTAGATAAAAATTCGGCTGATTGACGCCATGCAACCACATTAATAAAATCTGCTTGTTGTTCAGCATCTTTCTTACGTGGTCTATCACAAGCTACTGTAAAAGTAGCAACCGCAATCCCGGTTTGTGTCTTTCTAAGTTCTGGATCTCTGGTTAATCGTCCTTCTAAAATAGTTAAGTTAAGCATTATTTTTCTTCCTCATCTTTCTTAATTACATAGTTATATAAAGCACGTTCGCTAGTCATTTTGTTTAGTAGCTCATCTACTCTTAGTTTCAGTTTCACAACACCGGTTAGAGGAGTTGCCGAAGACATTCCAAGTACACTGAGCAAATCGGCAGTATTTTGCATTGCTTGTGCTGCATGATGTAGATCACAATTAACTAAACTTTTCACCAGCATTTGATCGTTTAGCTCAATATATTTATAAATTTCTAGATATTCCTTATCGGTCATCATCTTTATTTACCTCAATTGCTTTTAAATATTTGTGCCAATGCTGATAGTATTTATGGATTTCTTTTTCATAATCTATTGGTGTCAACTTGTCATCGCTATCCACGTGATACCAAGCTCCTTTAGTGTATTTGAGACTTTTCATCATGTTTGGTTAAAATATAGGCTAGACTTCCACAAAATATAACAAGGCTAACCAATAATCTCATGAAACTTGATACCACAGTTGCACAAATGATAACGCCTATTGCTATTGAAACTATAATGATAAAAAAGATGTTCCCAAAATAATTTAAAAAACTGTTCCAATCAAACTTTTTCATAACACAAACACCACCCAATAAACCACAGTCATAATTATCACTATCATTCCTAGAGCAATAAGCATCGCTATAAAGTCAGGTTCTTTTCTCATCTTTATATCCTCAAAAGCTAATGTTGGTTGAATCTTCGATAATTGGAGTAATTTTAATATCCATCGTTACCTTATAAGCAACATTCTTAGTTGAGGACTTGTTTGTCATACGTGCTAGCACTACTCCACCATCTTCCGTCATTTTGCGATACAGTAAATAATCTGGACTTTCTTTGTATACACTCGCTATTGCACGCTTTCCAATTTCAATTTTTGACCAAGCATCAATAGGTGGTTGTTTTTTCATCTTTTTTACCTTGGCAATCTGCTCGTTAAGTCGATTGCCGTAAGAAATATCTATTCTGTTTTCTTCCATTCATTTGCTCCTCTTTATATTTACATAATTAAATTTATGTAAAAAATATTACTAGATTTATATCTCAATTTGAGCACTTAGCCCCTTATTTAGAAGTTATTTAGATTTCCAATATGCATGTGTATCATCGTAGTAAATGTTATATAAAACTCGCGCTACTTTGGTTAGCTCGGATTTACCTGTGTTAGTAAGTCCTTCACTAGTGCTAATTAATTCGTTAAGGAATCCAATTGCATCATCAAGAGTATCTTTTTCATTTTCTAGCTTTAAAAATTCTTTTTTCTCATCTTGATGCTCAGTTTTAGCACTTGCTTTTTTATCTCCAAAATCTAATGGTGATCGCCCACAATAAGGACAGTAGAAATATCTATCTCTATCTTTTTCATCTGCTAGTACAAATTCATTGCCGCACCAATGACATTTAGCAAATGAATACCCCTGTAAATATGAGACATTAACACCAAAATAATCAGATAATGCTTGCCACATTGCAGAAGTTGGTTTATTTAATCCATTTTCCCAACGCGATCCTGTGGCAAAAGTAACCTTTTTTATTCCCGGTTGACCATCATATTTATTCAAATTCTTCTCTAAAAATAAATTGAACTCGTTTATAAGATTTTTTTGAGATAAGCCTCTATTTATTCGTAACTCTTTAATTCTATTTTTCATTCTCATCCCTCTTTTCTAGGTCTTCTTTTCTTAGTTGAAGAGCTAAATCTGGTGTGAACTCAGTAATACCTCTTGCCTTACATTTCTTATACCAATTCTGTGCATCGTAATACCATTTCTTCTTTCCACCATTTTCAAGTGCTCCTCTTAATTCTTTGGCTTTCAAATAGAATAGAAACTTAATCTTTAACATTTTATTTTTGCCATATAGAACAACACCTTCACGTGTTGGAAAATCATGTTCAATGATCTTCAACGACTGGGTTAATTCAGTTTTATTATGTGCATAAGCTATAAAGTTGTTCTCATCTATTTCAATAGTCATCTCTTGAAAAGCATGACTTCCCCAGTGTGGGTTAAAGGTATCAGTGTGATTAAGCACAATTCCATTTTCATCGTTACTGATGATTGCTAATGGATATGCATGCTTATGATGATATTTAACAATATGTACATCTTTTTCAGGATCAATGATTTCAAAAAGTAAGGTACTGTCCCTATTCATTTTGTCAGAATAGTAATTCTGAATTTTCTTGTAGTAGCCTGTATCTTTTAGAACTTGTTCAGCTAGTGGGCTATAAGTATCAGATCCACCTTTTGAATAAACTCTAATTTTATTCTTGTCATTGTCATAAAAGACAACCCCAAGAAATCCGTCATGCTTCTTCATAATCCAAACAGGATATTCTAGTGAATCTAGGGATGTATCCACATTATCGTTAACATCTTGGCCCACCACAAAGAACTTATTAAATCCTCGACCTACAATTTCATTATCACGAGTAAATAGTCCTCTTGCTTTTGTGTTTAAATGATTCCATTCATTTGTAAAAAATACATGTTTATCGAAATTGTTTGCCACAATATGGTCATCAACTTCACGACGCTTAATGTGTGACTCCATTTCTAACTGTTCATCAAAGGTTGGAACATCAATTCGATCAATTTCATGAGGAGTAATACCTTCTTTGGTAACTGTAATCCATCTAAATTTACCATCTGCGGTTAAGTTGTAACTGTTAGAACGCACAAATTCATTAAAGCTGTTACGATGTCCATGAACATTGATATCATTTTGAGAAATATATGGATATTCTTCCCAAACCTTATCAATATTTCTGCTATATGGAGCATTACGGTAATCTCGGTCATCCTTATTACCTAATCCATAGATAAACGTTTCACGAGGTTCTATACTAGCCCAAGCACCCTCACGTTGTGCAATGATAGGCTCAAATCCAGCATGAGAAACATAAAAGGTTTTACCAAAATAATCAAACATCATATAGTCCACTGTGCGTTTAGTAAATCCTTTGATAATTTCATTTAACTTCTTTTCACCATAGTGGTCTAACAGTTTAGGCAAAGACAACGTAGCAAATTGACCATGTTTTTCTCTCAATTGTTGCCATTTTTCCCAGCCGTCTTCATGATTACCAGTACAAAAGAATAGGTTTTTCCCTTTTAGTTCTTGCGTAATGAAGTTAAAGGTTTCAATAGTCTTAGTACCACGATCTAGGTAATCTCCGACAAAGATATAGGCTGTTCCTGGTTTGTGACTATCGAAAACTTTCATAAGGGCATCATAATCAGCATGTACATCTCCAATAATTTGTAACCTATTAAATTGCTCCATATTAGGGGTTTTATTTAAATAGAATGCCTTTAACCGATCTTCTCTATTCGACATGTCGATTACTTTTACCCAATCAGGCACATTTCTACCAAAATTTACATATCGGGTCACAAAGTTATCAATTGCTTCATCAGGAACAGGAATTTTTCTTTTTCTGTTACGCTTTTTTAATGTTTTAGTTACTTTTCCGATTTGATCTTGACTATAATCTCCACCAAACAAGCCTTTCATGAAGTCTAAAACATAAACTTGATAATTGTATTTTTTTCTTAACTTATTGGGATTTTTAAAAGCTCCCTTATATAGCAGCGTACTATCTACTATCGTAGTTAACCCTTGTATCATGCGATTTTCCACAATATTCCATAGAGTATTCCATACCAGACGTTCATTATTATTTCGATATCCAGTAGGAAAAATGTCCCCATCACTGTCAACGCCAAAATGAAAACCACCTATCGTTTTTCTTAGATTGTCGGATGATACGGTTAGATAATCTAAGCCATGGCCTTCAATAAAATGTGACTTCCCACTAGCAGGAGCACCTAATGTTAAATAGAGTCGTCTCATTATCTTTTCCTCCTAATCTTTTTCTTTCTTTTTGGTTAAAGTTTTATGGCTACATTTAGGACAAAATTTGTACTCATCAAACTCTTCTTTGCTATATACCTTAAATTTAGCCTTACAGTATTTACAGTTAACTAAATATCGATCATTTTCTTGTAAATAAGGAATTGATACTTGATAAAAGTCAGCCAGCTTACGCCATTCATCCCAGGAAACTTGTCTAACTCCGTGTTCCGATTTTCGGTAAGTGGTTGCACTAAATCCCAGTTTCTCAAAGTCATACTGGTGTAAGTGGTGTTTAAGACGCATTTCTTTTAATCGATTCATCGCCATTTAAAATGCCTCTATCCGTTTATCTTTAATACCATTGAAATTCAAAATATGCCCTTTTGTTCCTCGTAATATTCGACTAACAACCTTAGAATTATAAGTTTTAACTAATTGATTCTGCGTAAGATTAGTAGTGAAAATAATTCGTCTCTGACTATTAGTAATGTTGTACAAAATAGTTTGAACAAACTGGGTTGCATCCCTAGCATTACCACTCATTGCTGATTCACTACCTAAGTCATCAATAACCACTAAATCAACGCCTTTTAAAAATCGCTCAACATTTTTCTCAGTCCACCAACTCGTACTATCATCAAATGATGCTCGCAGTTGCATAAACAGACTAACAACGTTCATAAAGACACACTTTTGAGGAGGTTGAGCATTATCATTAACAGCATTCAAGATTGCCATTGCAAGATGAGTTTTACCTGCACCAGGTGGTCCTGATAAAATCGTGTTAAATTTAGCATCTGGGCGTTTTAAATACTGACCAGCTACAAGTCTAGCTTGCTGTCTCAAATTAGCCTCTAAGGTATCATTTTTTACGATATAGCTATCAAAAGTACATGCATAGGTTGCTAGATCATCCACTAACGATTTTCTAAGCAAAGTTTTTCTAGCGTTATCTTCATAGATCTTTCTAACCATTTCTTTTTCAGCATTATCAAGCTTTTCTTTTTCACATAAAGGACAAATCTTACCTACTCTGGGGGCCTCAATCATTGGCTTGTGATGAATAGGGCATTCATCCTCTGTGGTCTTAAATATATTTTTAAAAGCTCCTTCCAAGGAATAAAAATCACTCATTTTATCCCTCCTAACTAAAACGGCAAATCACTGTCATCGAATTTAGCCATCTGAGATGCTGTTTCCGCTGCCATTTGGTCAATATCGAATCCGTCTTTTTCTTTTCGAGCTTTACGTTCAATATCGACTTTTGAGCTTTCGTTTAAATATCTTTCAAAGTTTTTAGCTCTAAACAATGTTCCAGGAGTTAAATAGTTATCTCCCATATTTCCATTGCTGAACTCTACTCCATGCCACTCAGCATACTTCTTATCGATAACTTTCTTGCAGTCATCAACCGTAAATCCTTCTTTAAGACGATTTCTAATTGGTTTACGATTGGTTTCAGTAGTTGTACGGAAAGATCGACCTGTTTTTTCGTTTAGATATTCAATAACTTCCACGGTCTTTGCAAGTAAACTTTCAGATTTCTTTTCCTTGGTTTTACTTTGCTTATTGTCCTGTGGATCAGCTTGATGATCCTCAGTATTATTGTTGTTAGTAGTCTCTGTGGTGTTATCTGTGTAGTCTCTGGTATTGGTTGGATCATTTTGATCCGTTCCATCGGATCGTTTTGATCCACTCGTCGTATCATTTTGATCCGATCGTCGGATCATCAATTTGTTTAACTTTACTTCATCAATCGAATACCATTTTGTTTTATCAAATCCGGCTTTATTAAAGTTGCTAGCCAATACTATGCCAGATTTCTCTAAGCTACTCATTGTTCGCTTAATCGTTGGAATGCTCCAAAATGGAAAATTATCTTTTTGCCAGTTTTCATAGGTGTTATAAATCCATCTTTTACCATCAATGGTCTTGGCACTTTTGGAATTGAGCCAATAATTAAGCTGCTGAACTACAATTGCTTCATTTAGTCCGATTCCAACAGCCAAATCCGGATTCACTACTAGGGGATGTCTAGCAAATAACCATGAAGGCTCTCCCATAACTATCGCCTTACCTTTCTATTTACTTTGCTGTGCTTCCTTGGCTTTCTCGGCCTCTTTTTCTTTCATAAATGGTCCATACTGTCTAATAAGATTACCTAGTGCACTGTCTGGATTATTGTGGTTTTCTTTCCACCAAGTTTGAGCCGTCACATCTTTTTCCTTAAAGGCTTTAGTGTAAACATTCCAGATGTTAGTCTTTTTACCTCCATAAGTTACCTGTGCCTTTAACATTTCAGCAGGAGTATATTTTTTAAACTTCGGCTTAGGTTTTGGCAATGGCTTAGCATTCTTAGCTTGCTTAGTTCTTGGTTGAGTAGGCTTAACTGGTTTACCAGATGTGAAATCTGGATCACTACTTCCATCGTCAATAAGAAATAGATTAGCTAATGCGCCTTTTTTGGCGTAACTTGCAGCAGACCCACTAACTTGTGGAGCATCCATCTTCTTTTTAGCTTCGTCTTCTCTCACTTCATAAACAGCAGCAATTTCAAAATTATCATCGTGATATTTTGCTGTTGCTTGCTGATAAGGCGATGAATTGTGAAAAACGACAGCCGTGTCTAACTTGACATAAGCTTGGTGCTTATTGAGTAATGGCTTTAATCTCAACAAGATATCGTCTAACGTTCGGTAGTTAAAATGGCCAAAGTCGTTATTCTTATCCAGTGGTACGCTCATAGCTTGTTGAATAGCGATAAAATTTCTATCTCCACTAGTTGCTTGTGTTGTTTTCTCCATTAACTATTTGTCCTCCTTCAATACTAACTCTCCGACAGCTTTTAATTGGCCTACGATAGTGTGCGTATTTTTGCTTGTAGAGAGCTTTTCGTCTTGAAGATGACTATTTATACTACATTTGATTAAAACCACTTCTAAGTGACTAAACTTTTCATTTAAGAATGCTTTTTGTTTTGGAGTAAAATCTTTATTGAACATTTGTAACCTCTTTGTTAAGTAATCTGAAAGTTCCATGCAAACCATTATCGTTTAAATAAGATTTGAGTTGGTTTAGTTGATATTGGGTCAAGTCTTTAATAATTAAACGAACGGTAACCTTTTCATCAACTATTTCGCCATTTGAATTGATAACTTTTCCATTTGCTAAAACGTGATTGTTTTTATCAAATTCTTGCTTACGTTCTTCTTTTTCAGCAACAATATTAATTAGTTCTTTCTTATAGTTGCTCATATCACGTAAGATATCAGCTAAATCTTTCTTACCTACCTGTTCAAGAAATGGTTGAACACCGATGCTTAGCTCATCTCCCCTAGCAATAACTGCTTGGCGAATTTCTTTAAGCTGCTTTTGAGCTTGTAGAGCCTTTTCACATACTTCTTTTGCTTCCTTAACGAAAGTTGGAAAAGCAAATGATAAATTATCCCATTTAGGGTTATATGGAACCTGATCTAGCTGTAAGCCGTATTCATCAACAATTTGTTTAAATTTAGCAAATTGAATTTCATGTTTACCTGCACGGCGTTTGTCGTTATACTCATTCAATTGCTTTCCTAAATCGTCAGAGATTGTCGACAGCTTAGCAGTTAATGTTTTGGTACGATCATTAAAATCGTCAATAGGCTTTTTGACTTCATTAACTTTATCAATACGTTGACGATCAATAATTTTGATTACTTTATTAATCTCTGCTCTAACTTCCTTAGATGGTTTATAAGTATCTTTCGTTACCACTAATCCAGTAAAGCGTTCAACCATCGCATCAACTGTTTTTTCTAGTTGACTTTGATTTTCAAACTCAATTCTGGGTAACTCAGACTGCACTTTAAGCGTCTTTGGATCAATTATGTTGTTCTCCAACTATTCTTCCTCCCATATGTTGTACAATGAACTTCTTTGCCCATTGATTATCGTCAGGAGATACGAGAAGAAAATCATAACTAATTTCATCAGGATCAAGTTCATGTTCGTTACAGAATGAGATTAATCCATCGGAATAAATGCAATCTTGTAGAAATGCCATAGGTTCACCAATTGGTTGCCAGATTGTATCTGTTATTGGAACCAACAAAGTTTCTTTTGGAAAAGCATTTTGTTCAATAGCATTTAAATTGTTAGTGTCTCTCATATATTTCTCTCCTGTGATATAATCAATATGTCGAAGGTTAATATCCAACATATGTGCGAATTGCTTACTTACTGATTTCAAGCAATTCGCCTTTTTTTATGCGTGAATACACTCCATTGCCGAAAAATAATTGTTTATGCTTATCCTGTGGAGTATCTGTAATCGCATTACTTGAAAACAAAATTCCAGCTGTTGTTGCTTCTGAAAAGTGGCTATTCATTTTATTCTCCTTCATCATCAAAAATATCGGCAGCTAACTTAGCAATTACATCTAATTGTGCAATCTTAGGGGTTAGAGCTTCTAAAACATCACTAGCACTAATATCATCATCGCTAACCAATGCTATTAGTAATTGAGATTTCTTATCTTTATCCATTAAGTCTAGTTGCTTACTAATACCTTTAATGGAGTGATACGCATCCTGAGCGTTATCGGTAAAATACTTTTTTGCAAAGATCTCAGAAGCTTTTTCTCTATCTTCTTTACTATCAGTGAGGCTATATTCTTTTCTTATTTCATTCAATTTTTGTGAAAATAAATCGTAATCGTTCATGTTTTTACTCATTTTTAACTCCACATTTCCTTAATTACTTTCTTGGTATCTTTTACTTGCGATTGAATATAGTTATGCTGGCGTTCAGCTCTTTCTTGCAAGCTTTGAACTGAACCAATGATTTCATCTTTATTTGTTGAACACAGAGATACAATCTTATGCATTAAATTGCTATTTTGCTGAATAGCACCGGTAATATTTATTAATAAGGTTTTGATTTGTTCCATCTCTGAACCGTTTGAATTTGGAGCTACCTGTTCACTGCTACGCTCTTCATCAAGTTTTGATTTTTTTTGGTGAAGGGCAGTTACTCTTTGCACTTCTTCCATATGTGCTTTTTCCATCGCAGTTGTTGGATTATATTGAACTAAATACGATGCAGTACTTCCGAATCCTATTGCTTTTGCCAATTGATATAAACGTTCTGGTGGGATTAAGTTTTTATAGGTTAAATACTTCGATAAACTTCCGTGTCCCCATCCCAAATCATCTTCTAACTGTGTTTGTGACTTTCCAGTTCCATTTAAATAAGCCATCACAACACTTTTCTTCAAGTATTGTGGCTTTGTTATGCTTTTGACTTTTTTCATCTTCTTACCTTTCTACAACAAGTTCCATCCGTAATACCCAATTACACTAGTTAAAAATGTAATGGTTAAAATCATTAGAATACAGAAACTAATAGTCCACCAATCATTCTTAGGCTTGTTTTTTCTGGTCTCCATTTTTATCACCTGTATCATCAAGGCTGGGTAAATCCACTTCAATGTAGTTCTTTAAATACTTGGTAACCCATAACTGCATACATTCGTTTAAGTAACTATTTAAGTCATTTAAAAACTTATCTGAATCAAAACGAGCCTTGGCTTGAATATGACCTAAATCTGCCACTGTTTTTTCTAATTCGTTCATTTAATTTCTCTCCTTTTTTCGTTTGTACCGTATCTTTCGAAGCCATCTTTCATTTGCTCAAAAATCCATCTAGCACCCTTTGATTGTTCATTAGTCATTTCTCTAAGCCCTCCTTTACAGCCAGTTACAAATTTAACTGCACCATAAATCTGCATTTGAAGAGAAGAGTAACTATACTCAGAACGATCAATGTTACTATGAATCCAATCGTTAATTTCTTTTCTTAATTTGATCCAACCGTCACAATATAGGGAGTCTTTTTCAACTAGCTCATCTCTTCTTTGAAGTTTATAAAGCTCATTCGCCAGTTTCTTTATATCCTCTTCTGTTAATGACACTGTTTCTTTTTGATTCATCCTATTAACCTCGTGAATAAAAATGCATTAGTTCTTCATGCGATAAGCAACTTGGTTGTTCTAATTCCACTGGAACTCCTGCTTTATCCAGTGCATCTTTCAGTCCAAGAGCATATTCTGTTAATTCATCTTTTTCTTTTTGCACTGTTATCAACTCTTCTTCTAACTTATCGTAATCATCATTTAAGTCTTCAAAATCGCCTTGGAGTTCATCATATCCATAGTCCGCAGATTCATAATCATTTTGTAGACTTGCGATTTCATCGTCTTTATCTTGAAGTTCGTATTCATATGCACGTTGCATTTGGTCTAATTGATCTTTAATGAAATCGATAAAGTTTTCAGGAGCATAATCTGGATGCTCGGTTAAAAACTCAAACGCATTTTGTCGATAGTCTTCTGGAAGTATTAACAAAGCAGTTTGTAAATCAGATTCATTCACTTTTATTACTTCTCTTTCTGTCTAAGTACAATTCACTCATTCCCAATAAATCAGCAATATATGCTAATGCTTCCCAATTTGATTCTTTAAGGTCAGTAAGAGTTTGGGGTCTCCAATCTTTATCGTCACCCTCTTTAACTCGGGTAGTTGAATATCTATCATTCGTGCTGAATAAGAAGTCCATTGCATCTTTCACATTTTTAAAATCCATAATTATCTTTCCTACCGTTCTAATTCGATTAATTCAGCTACAAGTTTGGATACTTGTTCTGGGGATGCACCTGCATCCATTTGCTTGCTTGTGTAATCTTTCAACTCTTGGTGAAAAAGCTCATCAACTTCGGCTACCAAGGAAGTTTCTTGCTATTCTTTTCCATCCAATCAGCAGCTGCGCTTTCATAGATACGAATCGTACGACCGTGTCCTGGATGGATATCAAATACAAAATCTGGCTTGTACTTGTAAAAAATTTCTTCTTTAATCCAATCAATGCTTTTTCCGGGACAAAACTCTTTTTTGAATTGAGCTAAGGTAATTGTTTTTCCTTTTGATCCGTTTTTAGGAACAAAATCTAGTTCCTTCATAATTTCAATGATTTCTTTTTTTAGTTCTTCTCTTGGAATAGTTACTTCCATCGTTAATACCTCCTAAATATCTAGGTTAGTCTGTGCATTAACTTCATCGATATCTCTCTTTAACAGTACTGACGGATACCAACCATCAACAAATTCGATTGCTTTATCAAAATCTTCTTTTCTTAATGCGTCATAACGTGGAATTTCAAAGTATTCTTTGAAGTCATGAGCTAATTCCATGAAAACTTTACGAGATCTAGTTTTATAGAAATTACTGTCTTTACCACCACAAACTTCAATAGCTCGCTTATTACGTGCTTTTTGCAACTGGAAGCGTTGAGTTGAATCTATCTCTGACTTGTTTTTTAAAAGAGCAATATCTTCTTCTGCATTTGTTATTCGTTCATCCATATGCACATTCGATTCAAGTAACAGTCGAATTTGTCCTTCTGGTGTTTGTGGTAATTGCTTAACCGCTTCTTGTTTACGAATATGCGATTCCATCTTGTTAAAGGCTTCGATGTATTCTAGTTTGAATTCATCTGCCTTGCGTCCAGTAAACCCCATAGCAATAAAAGTAAAACCGTCACGATTCATGTAGTACATTTTGTTTTGCTTTCCACTTGCATCTGCATATGTACTTTCACAAAACATTTCACTCACCCCAAAATTGGGGTCAGTCAATTTTGATTCAATCGCTCTAATTACACGATCATGTCTTTTTTCAAAAATTTTAGCTACTTCTAAACTAGTTGTTACTGCTTGACCATCTTTCATAATTACGAGGTCTTTTAGTTCATTCACTGTTACTCACCTTCCATTCCTAAAATTTTGTAAAGTCGCTTTCTAATTTCTCGAGATTGTGGCTTACTATCTCCACTAATTGCTCTGGATACCGCATCCCTAGAAACCTTAAGTGATCTCGCAACTTGTGCTTGTGTTAAATCACGTTCAATCAATTTAGTTTTTATTTCTTTTTCAAGCTTTTCTTGAACGTGCACTAATTCTTCTTCGAGTGGCACTTATAAGATCTCCTTTCATAAAATTTAGTGTGAAAAATGTAGACTACATGTTGCAAACAATTCACACTAGGTTTAAAATCAAGGTATAACAAATAAGCGAAAACGTACTAACACTCATTAGCTTGGCGGCCTATATAGTGAGTAAGTTTGTCGGTTACTTGTTGTCATCACTTGACATAAATAATAATATAACTAAGTTGCAATTTAATCAAGGAAAAATTATAACTTAGTGTGAATTATTTTGTCATAGACTTGGAGAAACCTTGATATGACAGTATATTCCAGAATAAAAAAAGTTGCAGATTTTAGAGGAATTAGCTTAAGGCAGGTTGCTCTTCAATCTGGATTAAAAAGTGCAAATGCAATTTACAGATATAGAGATGGCATTAAGCCAAGAAGACCTACATTAGAAGCTATCGCTAATACTTTAAACACAACACCCGAATATTTACTTGGTGAAACTGATGACTGGCAAAAGCACGATGTTACACCGGAGGAAGAACTAGGTCTCGATAAGGACGACCAAGAAATGCTTGCCCTATTCCGTAAGTCTACTGATGGGATGACAGAAGAGGAAAAAGAGAAATTTAAGCAATCGTTTGTCAAGCTCCTTAAAGTAGCAAAAGATTTAAATAGTTAGGAAGTGAATTGATATGGAGTTTGAATTAGTTTCTCCTGATGCTTATCGCAGCTGTCAAGAAATCGCTAATGGTATGTTAGACCAAACTTCTATGGCAACTCACAAGGGCACTAGTAAGCTTAGAGCTAATGATGCACTAACTTATCTAAATAATAGGTACTCACCTCAAATTGTTTTTTACTACGCTAAGCCAGAAGAAGATTATGATGATTGGCATATAGCTGATAATCAGATGGATTACTTAGCTAATGTAAACGCACAATTTGATATGCGAAATATAAATATACACGCTAGCAAATTAGTTACAGTTGATGAAGTTTTTGCTAGAAAGATATCTGGCTTTACTCTTTTTAAGTATGCTTTGCCTACTCTCTACTTAAATCTATCTACTAACAATTTTGAACGAATTGTATTCACAGCCTTGCATGAATATTCACATATGTATCAAAGTGAACGAGATCCAGACTATGCACGAGTGGCTGCACTAATTAATACTAGCAAATTTCTAAATATGAGTTATCCAGAAGAATATCAACCTTTGGAAACAGAAGCCAATATTGTAGCATCCCTATTAATAGTTCCAGATGTAAGTTTAAATGCTGATATTAGATTACGTAACTTCACTGAAATGCGTAATAAGTACTCAATTAGTGCACAAGCTTTACACAATCGTTTGATTAACTATTTTTACTTTAATTGCGGTTTTGATTACCGAATGGCACTTCAAGCAACTTTAGGCTTTCGGAATAACAATAAGGAAGTAATTAAGCAAGTTAGAACACATCTTCGTAATTCTAGGGAGGTTTAATATGTTACCAGATTATGATCCAGAATATGTTGATTACCTATTTTCCAGGATAGTTCATGATATGAGCGAAAAATATATTATAGAGATATTTACTAAATATTTTGATTGTTCTACTGAACAAGTCGAAAAAGCAATCAAAAAAGGATATGAAGCTGAGCGCCCTCTTATCTTCCATGATTACATTGGTTCTGCCTTATTGGATGCAAGTATCAATGATAGTCAAGAAAGAGCTCAAAATGCTTTGAATGATGATTTTAAAATTTGGGAGTTAATGCAACTTCGCAATAATTGATTTATTTTAGGGCAAAATAAAAAAGCCACCCTTGCGGATGGCTTTTATGTAAGATTGGAGATCAATTAATTAGAAAGTTATTAATCGCTCCATAGTTAATTATAACATCAATTTACAGAACGAGTAAAAAAAAGCCCTATTCGCATAGTCAACGAATAAAGGCGAATAAAAAGCAAATCTATATTAATTATAAAATAGTCAATTAAATGCGTAAACGGGCTATTTTAATGGGAAATGCGTCACCAATTTTCCCAGCTTTACTAGCTAGTATTATACCATAATTTTTTGGGAGGTGATATTTATGTCAGAAGATCATAAACATGTTACCAGCCTTGATCCAAATAAGTTAAACCTAAGGTAATCGGAGGATATTTATGAAAAGAAAAAATCTTATTGCTATATGTGGGCTTGCACTATTTAGCCTTACTTCCACAGCATGTAGTGCAACCCATAATAGTTCTACTTCATCAAAGCAATCCAGTAAAACCGTAAAAGTTTCTAAATCTAAGTCCAAAAGCAAAAATAATAAGAAGGTCAAGAAGAAGTCACAAATTAAGAAGACTGATAACGAGAACGACAAGAAACAACAGGACAATGCAAAGTCAAAACCACAAAAGACCGTTACTAATCAGTCATCTCAACAGTCAACTAAACAACAAGCATCCACTAATCAACAACAAGCTCCTAACCAAGCTCAAAATCAAGTAAATGCTAATCAACATAATCAACAACCACAGCAAAAGACTCAAGGTCAAATAAATGTTGAACGTGGTTATGATCCTAATGGTGCCCCACTTCTTCCCGGCCAAGATCATGCAGCTGGCTCTAATCCAGATGGTAGTCCTGACGCATGGGTCCAAGGACAAATTAATTGGGCCAAAAGAAATGGCTTGATGAATCCTGATGGCACCCCTACTCAAAAGGAAAAAGATCTAGAAGCTAGTCAAGATCAATATTCAGAAGGAGATGACGGCGGTCAATTTGGTGGTTATGTTCCTAATCCATAATTTTTAAGAAACAAGCAAAAAAAGAGCGCTACTCTCAATCGCCAAATTTAAAGTACTGCTCTCTTTAAATTAAATATTTTTTAGATAGATAAAGGCTTATCTTTACCTAAGCTTTTATCTACTCTATTTTAAAAAAATGGAGGATTATAATCAATGGGCGTTTTTAAACGTGGTAAAACATGGACGGCCAGAGTTTTTTGGCGCGATCAACATAAGAAAAGACATAGTGCTTCACAAGGTGGATTTAAAACTAAAAAGGAAGCCTCAGATTGGTTTAACAATAAAAATGCTGAACTAAATAAAGGTATCAACATAGGAAATAATCCAGAGTTTGTTGCTTATTTCTGGAAAAACTATGAAGTATTTCACAAGCCCCACTGTCGATATGAAACTAGACGGTCATATCATACGGCTAGAATCCCTTTAGAAGAATACTGGGGTGACACAAAGATTAAAGATATTACTCCTACAATGTGGCAAGCCTTCTTAAATAAACTAGGTAAACACTATGCCAAAAGTAGCGTTAATAATTTTTATAAAAAATATCATTCAGCTATAAAGATGGCTATGCAAGAAGGGGTCATTGTTTCTGATTTTACATACGGGACAAAAATTACAGGTTCAACGGCTCGTACAAGAAAAGATAAGGTTGAGTTTCCATCCTTAGCACACACAAAAGATATCTTAAACAAATTAATTGAAAGGCGTTCGCCTTATTTAATGTCAGCTAAAGAGATAACCACTTATGGCCGTAAAGTTGGAAAAGATAAAGGAAACATTTGTGACTATGTATTGGCCCTCCAAATTTTAACTGGCGCACGAATTGGTGAAGCTTTGGCTTTAAGGTGGGAAGACTTACATCCCGATAATAATACTATTGATATACATCACTCCTATAACACTGATACCCGAAAAATAGGACCCACAAAAACACCAACGTCGTATAGAACTATTGTTATTTCACCTCAAATTTTTCCTCTTTTAGATGAACTTAAAGAGCATAATAATAGTGAGTACGTTTTTGGATCTCCTACAACGGGAAGGCCCCCTACTGCTAAAGCCGCTGGTGACGAATTAAAACGAGTATTAGAGCTTTTAAAATTACCTGCCTTAGGTTTTACCACTCATACTTTAAGACACGCACACGCCGCTATTTTACTTCATAAAAAAGTGGACTGGTATTACATAATGCAAAGATTAGGTCATTCAAGTCTTAATACTACTCTTAATACTTATGGCTATCTGATTGATGAAACTAAAGAAATTGATGAACAACTAGTAATTGATTCTTTTACAAAAATGTTTGGATAAAAAGGCACTCATATCAGAATGAGTGCCCTTTTTGTGTGCCAAATGTGCGCCAACTTTAAAATTTTTATAGTTTTTTATAGTTTTCTATTTTGTAAAAACGTTGATTTAACAATACTGTGGTTTTATATAGTTTTATATCCGATTGCGCTCAGGGAACCTGATTTACGTTTTATATAACTATATAATTCATTATTATAGTGGCTTTTATAGTGTCTCTAAAGATACTTGTGTGCCAAATGTGCGCCAACTCTAAAAACTTACTTTTTTGTCTGTTGCTTTTTTTCTCCCCCATTTCTCCCCCCCTTTTTTGGTATTAAAAAAGCCCATGCTTTAAGCATAGACTTTTAGTTTAAAACCTTACGATAGGACGTATCCATTAAAGTAAGGGATTGACTTTTCTTTATTATAACACTAATCTTTTGTTTTTGACTGGTAATTTGGCCACCATTTACGTCTTAACCGTTCTCTTGCTGCTAGTGCTTGCTCTAATGTGCTAGCGTCAGTTGCGTGTTGTTTTCGGTTAAATTGAATAGAAACTCGGTATACTAATTTACCATTTTTTAGTTTCCTTGATATATTTTTATATCCAGTTTTGTTAGTAATAGGTAAGTTGTCGTTAAGTTGTTTCAAGTGTACATGACCGCAACTAGTTGTATCACCATTATTTAGACTAGAAGTTCTAACAATTGTAGTTTTACCACAATCGCATTGGCACACCCACATATATTCGTTTTGAGCGCCACGTTCTTTAGATTTTTTGATGACGGTAAGATGACCAAACGTTTTCCCTATTAAATTTTGATTTGTGTTAGGCATAGTAAATACCTCTTAAAAATCATTCTGACATAATCAGGTTTTCTACAATCTCTGATTGAGTTTTATTTTGTTTTTGAGCTAATTGAACTAACTTCCGCTTTGCTAAAGAACTTAGATATAGTTTGGCTTGCACTTTTTCATCATCTTGAGAAATAGTTCCAAATTCTTGATCGTAGATTTTATCAGGTGCAAGTTCAGGATCAGCATTATTTGCTTTTTCAAACCATCTTTCAGCTTGTTCAAAGGTTAGTGGCTTAATATCTGCACCAGCTATATACGAATTATCATAATGTACTTTTTCGGCCCATTTACTTCCAGGATTGCCCTCGCCATATAAGAAATATTCTCCTGTTCTTTTTTTGTAAAGCCATTCATTATAGTAGCCAGTATCGGTGTATGGAAGTGGACTAGTGTAGCATGCTAATTCTTTTGCAGTATCAGTATCATATAGTAATGTATCAATTCGTTTTTTCATTTTTATTTGCTCCTTATCTATGATTAATCCACCAAGCTGCATCATCGTTTTCCAACAAATTTTTTCTCGCATATTCAAAAACGAAATTACGGTATGCCATTTTTTGACGTCTCATTCGTTTGGCGTTTTCACTTACAGAGCCAAGTGCATGCTGCCAATCTTTGAGCATCTGATCGGTAATCTTATCAATAATATCTGATAGTTCTTCCTGATCAGCACGATATCTAAATAAAGAATTTTTCATTCTTGAAAAGTGCGTCTTAATCTCACTTTCATAATTTGATGAAAATTCAGGAGCAACGGCTGAATCTAGTGCTTTCTTATAATAATGCAAGCTATTTCCTGTAAAAGATGATGATTTCAAATAATCATTATTTAAAGTAGCAATTATTCTAATGTTATCTAGGTCTCTTGCATAATCTCTTCTACGTTTTGCCATTTCTCTATCTTTTTCATTATATGTAGGATCATATAAACTTTTTCGCTTTGGAAAATCGTAACTACTTCCATCGTTAAAAAGCTTTAGATACAAAGAACGAATATCTTTAGCCCATGCTATTTGTTTGTCGCTGCCTTTCAATTCAGGCAATTCAGATTCATGTAATTCTTTCATTTTAAATACCTCTTTCTTTTGCTTAATTACTTTACATTTATATTATTACATATTAGTACTAACTTGTAAATACTTTTTTTATAAAAAAAGAGCTACCCATAGGTAGCCCTTGTAAAGTAATTAAACATACCGAGGTATGCCACATCAATTATAACAAAAAAAGAGCCACCTTAGAGGATTAACTCCCTAAAGTGGCTCTTCTAATTTGTAGGATTTTTACACGTTCTAGCCTACACTAAAACATGCGCACTAAGTTCACGTAGAATTTCTTAGCGCTCTTGTCTCTACAATTATATCATAACTATTTGAATGTTCCCCATGGTTCATGAGTATATGCATTCCGACCGACTAGATACAAGTACCCGCCACCAGATCGTGGTTGACGTAACCATACATAACCATCATGGTTTGAGTATGCATCGTACTTGATCTCAGTACCTGGCCCAATTTGTGTAGCTACCGAACTTATAGTCTTGGCACCCCATCTCAAATTAATGTAAGTGTTAGAGATAAATGTTCCATGCTCTTCAACCCACTTATCGCCTTGTGCATCTACCCAAGTTTTAGGTTGAGCAGGAGTAGGATTTGTAGCGGGCTTGCTAGGTTGTGCTAAAGGTTTATTTTCACTAGATTGGGATGAATTGTTGGCATTAAAAACATCGTTACCGTTATCAGTTACAGTAATTGATCCGTCCACCTTCATTCCAAACAAATTATCTGTATATTGCCATGCATCTACATATTTAGCAGATGGGAAGTAATTAAAATCAGGATTCTTATCTGCTGGTGCAACTGTTGGATATGATGCTAACCAGAAGAAATCCATGTATGGCTTTATTGCTTCTAAATCAAAACTAGTTAATAAGTTCTTGCCAGTGTAGAATCCAGTCTTAAAGCCTGCATCTCGTAAGGCTTTTAAAAAGACAATTACTGAACTTGTAGGCATACCACTAATTTCAGCATCTAAAATCATTAAAGTCTTCGGTTTTACGTTAATCTTAGCCTTAGAATTATCAATAAAGTATTTTGCTTCATTGACAGCTTGTGAATCATTAGTAAATCGACCAAAATGGTAGAATGCAAAAGCGTTAACACCACCAGCTGCTGCTTTATCAACTAAATCATGGATATATGGATTTACATAATTAGTGCTTTCACTAATCTTTACGATAGCTTTCTTGACTCCTAGCTTTTTGTAATCGTCTACTGTTAGATCTTTTTGGAAACTTGAAAGATCTATGAATATTTCTCTTGCCATTGTTTCTCTTCCTTTTATTAAACGAATTAAAAATATATTGATTGTAGGTATACATTATTCGTGTTCTTCAACTTTAATTGGTTCAACAATAGTTGCTTTCTTCGGTTCTTCTACTTGTGCAGCAGTTGTGGTGTCCTTAATCTTTGTGTCGTACATATGTTGAACGTAATTACGAATTGTATCTTTGCTAATTGGCACATTAGGATACAACTTCAACATTTGGTCGTATACTTCATCTGTTGCATCGGCTAGCTTTCTATTACCTTCTTTACCATCAAGGGATGCTTGATAAGTAGTAGCTTTTAAGGCTAATTCGCCCGCTGTTTCTAAAACTGTTGCAAGCTTAGGATGAATAAGCTTTAATTTTTCTAATTTCTGCTTATTCAAGCTGTATGCACCTGCAATTCCAGCAACAATTAACACGACAACTGCCCAAATCAAATTAATATCTAACTTCATTCGTTACTCCTCTTTTTTCAATAATTCACGTATCTCTTCATCTTTTTCAGCATTCAACTTCGTAAGTCGCTTATTCTCTTCAACTAACCTATCATTATCTTCTGCCAAACTGTCATGCTTGGTCTTCTTAGAATTCAAATTCCAAGTTAATAATCCAAGAAATACAGGTACTAACACTTGTGCTAAGCTGATTAAATCATGCAAGTGTTATCACCTCTTATCGTGTATTTCTAGTTTTTGCAGTATATAAGACCTCTGCTAAAAGGTAGCAAGATAGGATAAAACCTAATCCCATAGGCGCTTTACCAGCAAATATTGCATGGATTAATTGAACACAAGCGATTAATCCAGTAAACCCTGCTGTAATGCTAAGCAAGATCCCAGCTACAGTATTATTCTTTTCATTTTTCAAAGCATAGTACATAAGACCTACACCCACGGCTACTGCAATTGCGTCTAAGCCATCGTCATTCATAATTCCTGCATATTGTGGTGGCCAGAAAAAGTACTTGTGATCTGTCCACAATAAGAGACCCATTGCTGAAAACGCTGCTCCAATTGCGAAGATCTGAAAGTTATGCTTTAGGTTAGCTATTAGCTTCTTCAACATAATCTTCACCTGTGATCTCTTTGTAGCCAGCGGCTGTTAGGGCATTGGATCTTACATAACCTCTAAGAGTGGCTTTAGCAGTGGCTTTATCACCAAACCAGCCCCACTCATATTGTTGCTTAAACATTGCAACCATTTCATTTTGAATACTATTTAAGTTATCTAAAATTGTATCAAACATTATTGTGCATCTCCTTTAGTTTCAGTAGTAGTATCAGATGGCTTCAATCCTTGGTAAGCCTTAGTTAATGCTAATACAGTGGCACTTAAAGTAGCCATCATTCGGTTACTCATTTGAACAGTCTTTTGAAGCTGGTCCATTGCAGTATCAGTTGATTCAGCATTTTGTAAAGTCTTTTGATGATCCTCTTGAAGAACATCAATACTCTTTTGAGCATCTTCTAGTTTTTCAACAACAGATGTTAATCGTTGTCCTAGGGATTCTTCACTAGTTTCAATCCATTTGTGTTCAACCCAATCGTATTTGGGCGCTTTGATGCTTGGATCTGGTGCTGTGATAGCAATTGGATATTGATCTTCTTTAATGTCATCAGTCGTTCTAATCACTCTGAAAGGCACATTATCGTTTGACCAGTAGTAAGTCTTCATAGTGATTTCTTTTGCTGGTTCAGTTTCAGTGGTTGGTTGTTGAGCCATTACATTTTCATTTGTAGTTTCTTCTGTCATTTTATTTTTTCCTCCATAAAAAAATCCCTAGTCTAACGACTAAGGATTAGTAATTCAAAATGTTAAATTGGTGTATTGGTATATTTATGCCATTGACCGCTTCCGTTATAGAGCTTACGTCCATAAAGGTTATCGCCTTCGTAAACAGTTTGATATTGAGTTTGCCCATCTAAATTAGTTATCTTAAGGAATAAAGTATGCCGATTATCAGATTTATATGGACCATTTTGGATCAAGCAATTAACAACTTTCAATATTCCCGTTTCACGATAGTTATTAAAGTCTACTGTATCATCGCTAATAGTTCCTGATGGATTATTGTAATCAACACGGTGTTGAAACATAGTTTGTTGCATGGCAAAGCTTTGCAATCTATCAGATAAATTCGTAACGCTATTCATCGTAGCAAATTTACTCCAAGCACTAAAGCCACTGCTATTCCAAGTTCTAATATAAAGCTGATTGCTGTTAGTTGCGTAAAAGGCTTGTGATCCATTCGTGTTATCGCTGTTAACGACCATATTAAACCAATTATCCTCGCCACTAGGAACATTCGCTATATTAGATGCATTCGAGCAATGATAAAGACCAGGAGCTTTAATATCATTTAAATTGGTATTACTTCCAATAACATAAGAGTTTGTGTTCTTTAAAAGCCAAGAAACCTTATCTGCTGTCCAATCATTGTCATATGTGTTAATAAGATATGATCCATCTGATTGTTTGGTGGCAGTTTGAATATTGGTAAAGGTATCTCCATTTTGATTCAAGGATTGCAATTTAATCTTAACTTTTGAAAGATCTGTGTTCTTTAAAAGCCAAGAAACCTTATCTGCTGTCCAATCATTGTCATATGTGTTAATAAGATATGATCCATCTGATTGTTTGGTGG
>ERZ1643247.1365-NODE-1365-length-22728-cov-5.204428_pt1 | contig 22728 bp, 22 predicted proteins | sample MGYA00579264_ERZ1643247 | MGnify/ENA primary metagenome ERZ1643247 (study PRJEB29033, sample SAMEA4952262) | chicken gut metagenome | biome: Broiler Chicken; feature: Gastrointestinal Tract; material: Caecum | place: Ireland | collected 2018 | study: Broiler... | reverse complement strand
ATCCTACATAAGAGGGCTTTTTGTCATTGTCCGTTTTTACTGGTTCAGTTCAATCCCCTCTCTGCTTTTTCTTTCATGATTATTTGTCCCCTTTTTTTGTTTTTTTCCTTCTCATCTGTAAGATCAGGTCTGTAAACTTTTTTCGTACTTTGCCATTTCCGCAATCGTATGCAAAGAAAATCGTTACAGTTTTGTTTCTTTTTGAGAAATGCCCTTTTCTTTTTGGCATACTATGCTATACTGAGACACAGAAAGGAAGTGGTATTCGTGAAGCAAATTCTGCGCATCGCTTTATTGACAATCTTGTGCAGCCTGCTGTTTTGCAGTTTGGTTTCGGCTCAGACCGTAACCGTTCTGCTTGATGGAAATCCATTGACCTGCCGTAAAACGCCTGTCATTGAAAATAATCGGGTTTTGGTTCCTCTGCGGGATATTATGGAACCATTGGGATATACCGTTATTTGGAACGAGGCTGACCACAGCATACATCTTACCGATGCGGATTCTTCCATTGATTTCACCATCAACCATTCTTATGCCACCGTCAATCAAGAGCAAGTCGTACTGGATGCCGCCCCTCGTATCATGGATGATATTACGATGGTTCCTTTGCGCTTTCTTGCAGATTATAGTGGTGCATCCATCACATGGCAGGCGGATACGTATACTGTGGTTCTCAAGACCAATGATGCTCCGGCACAACCTGCATATACAATGGCAGATTCGGTAGTTTATATCCAGACAAATAAAATACAAGGCAGCGGTATTATTCTCTCTGCAGACGGCTTGATTGCCACCAATTACCACGTCATTGAACAAGCGTCTACTGCTCAGATCATTTTCCGAAATAATACCATCTATCAAGGAGCGATTACAGTAGTTGGAATGGATCCACAAGCGGATATTGCGCTGCTGAAAATAGACAAAACCGATTTGCATCCCGTGATCCCTTGTACAGACATTGTAGCTGGAGAAACCGTAACAACCGTCAGTGCGCCGAACGGCAACCGCAACGTTTCCACAACCGGCTCCATCAACGGTTTTACTCAAGATATCATTTCCATGACAGCACCCATACAGCACGGAAGCAGTGGAGGCGGATTATTTAACGCTGATGGAGAAGTCATCGGCATGTGTTCCGCTTACAGCGAAGAACAATATTTCGCCATTCCCATCCAAAAAGTACTGGCAGTGCATCAAACCATGTCTTTTCCACTAAACGGCATGAAAAACTATGCATATACACCGGGTGCACCCAGAAATGTATCGTATACCAGCCAGAATGGTTATGATTATTTTACTTGGGAACCTGTTTATGGTGCGGATTATTACTATATTTATATTGCATCGCAAGAAGGCGGTACTTATCAGCAAATGACCAACACCGCTTTGCACAACCAAAATTGGTATTGGAATTATCCCTATGCCTTTGGGGTTTCCCTGCCCGGCTCTAACGGATATTATATCCGCGTAGCTTCTGTCAAAGACGGTGTGATCTGCGGTACCAGCGATCCGCTCTATGTCCCTCAACGTTAAAACGGTAGTGTCTCAGAGGAATCGCCTCTTTACAAATATCCCCCAAATCATTGCTTATATCCAGCGCTCTCTCAATCGGGTGTTTGGATACGACAACGGAATGCCTCCAAAAAAAATTGCTCTTTTCAATCTCTTTGATTTTGCAGGCGAACTTACACAAACTGCTGATCGAATTTCTTAGATGATATCCAAAACAACAGCGGAAAATCTGATAGATTTTCCGCTGTTGTTATACTCTGCTTTTCACAAATAATATTTTCCCTTCCCGCTCCGTGTGATTCCATAAACAATGCTTTCTTCCCGGCAATATTCGCATGGTGTCTTCTTCCCGCAGTACAAATCGCTCGCCATCTACATCAATGGTCACTTCTCCCTGCAATATATATGCCACTTCTTCCGCCTGTACATGGCTCGAATATCCATTTGCTGTTTCAGCTCCAGCTTCCAGCGTTAACAACAGCAGTTCCAAATTGGCGTGACAGGTATCGCACGCCAGTATATCATACATGGCTTGCCCCTGATGCATCACAATGGTTTTCCTCTGCTCTCTGCGCAGGATCATTTCGCTGTTTTCCACCTTCTGCTCCACCAATTCTGAAACCGTCATACCCATCGCTTCTGCCAATGCCGATAAAATACCTAAGGTTGGATTTCCAATGTTGCGCTCCAACTGACTGAGCAAAGCAGTACTCAAATTCGTCTGCTGGGAAAATTCTCGCAAGGTCAAGCCATTCTTCCGCCGATAATCTGCAATTTTTTCTCCAATCTGCGTGCGATACATCTTTCCTCACCTCCTCCATATTGTATAAAAAAACAGAATTTTTTTCAACATATTTAATTTTGTTAAATTTGTTGTATCTTTCTTCGTTTCATGCTATACTTCACCAAAAGCAAAAAAGGAGGAATTTTGTCATGTCGCAAAAACAACAGTCTTTGCTTGCAAACTGCGGGCTTTTGCTTGCTGCTGCCATCTGGGGCGGTGGATTTTTGGCGGGGAAATATGCCTTGGAAGAATATGCTCCGTTTGCCATCCTTGCCTTTCGTTTTCTTGGTGCTGCTGTGTTGGTGGGTATTCTGTTTTTCCGCACCCTGCGTCACAGCAATCCATCCGTGATGCAAAAAGGCGTGTTGTTGGGCGTCTTGCAATTCATCGGCTTATCCGTGCAACTAGTTGGGCTGCACCACACCACAGCCGGCAAACAGGCATTTTTATTAGCATCCTATGTTATGTTCGTTCCTTTTTTAGCCAGATTTTTCCTCAAAAAGCGCATACAACCTAAGGACATTTTCGCAGCGCTTTTGATTTTAATCGGCGTTGGCTGTATCAGCCTGAACGAAGCGCTCACCATTGGGCTTGGCGATGCATTGTCTATCGGATATGCCTTCCTGTTTGCACTGCAAATCATTGTTGTCGGCGCGTTCAGCCGTAAGGAAAATCCAATACAGCTTTCTTTTTTCCAATTTTTGTCAGCCGGCATTTTGGCATCTATCTTCACATATATCACTGACGGTGTCCCTACTTCCTGTAGCCCATTGACACTGTACAGCCTGCTGTATCTGACTGTGCTGAATACTGTCGTTGCGTTTACAATCCAAAACGTTGCCCAGCGCTATACCAGCGAAACGGCTGCTTCTATACTCATTTCCATGGAATCATTGTTTGGATTTCTCTTTTCTGCATTATTCTTGCAGGAAACCGTCACTCCAAAAATTATATTGGGTTGTGCATTGATTTTTGGCGCAGCATTGCTCAGCAAATTAGATGTCGCGCGACTGATCGACCGACAAAAAACCTCTTAATGCCAATGTCAAAATTGCTTTCTATTCGCCGCAAGATTTCCCGCTCTTGCGATATCTCAGCCAAACCGCTCCTTACCGAGCGGTTTGAACATTTCCTGGACAAAAAATATATCCTTCCTATCCACTCTTAACATCAGCATCAAAGGAAAAAATTTTCTGTCTATGCTCCAGACCGTCTATTCACATACAAAAATCACAGAACCGCCTGTACCGCCCAACGTTTCTGTGCACCATCCATTACCGTATACATGCCACTGCCTGCGCCCCCTTCTCCATCAAGGTCAACGCATCTGAATCTTTTTTCTCATCCTCCTTTTTTCCGACTGTCCGCCCCAAAATCCTCTTCATAGATACACTATTCTTCTGTATGCTTTCAGCACCAATCGCCATATTTTCATATCCCACGATACTTTTTGATCAAGAGCTTTCATCCTCTGTTGGTTCTTTCGTCACATCCACTTCCTTCGCATTCACAAATGCAATCAAATCCTCTGGATGCAGCAAAATCTGTTCGCCGCGCATTCCTGCGCTGACTGCAATTTCTTCAAATAAAATCGCCGTCTCATCGATATACGTCGGATACTTCTTTTTCATCCCAATCGGGGAACATCCGCCGCGTACATAGCCAGTCAGCCCAAGCAATTCTTTAACATGCGTCATTTCCACTTTTTTATTCCCAGAAACTGCCGCCGCCTTTTTCAAATCCAATTCCATATCCACCGGAATACAAAATACCAGTATCCCTGTTTTGTCTCCTCGTGTCACCAATGTCTTAAATACCTGCTCTGCCGGTATTCCCACTTGTTCTGCCGCATGCAGTCCAGAAAGATTATGTTCGTCATATTCATAAGACACCGTTCGATATGCAATGCCTGCCGTATCCAACTGCCGCATGGCATTTGTCTTTACCACCTCTGTTTTTTTCATTCCACTCCTGCTCCTTTCCCTGCCAAAATACAAAAGACGGCAGCCTGCCTTCTTCAGGCAACCTGCCGCTCTATTGCATTGCATCGCGCAATATCAATCGTCCAATATAATGAAACCGTAATCCTGTCCGGTACGGGCAGAAATAAAATTCTTGGCTTCATAGTCACTGTTGACATGCGTAATCTGCCATACCCCGTCAATTTTATAAGCGACATATCTTGCACCGCTTTCCAGCACCAGATAAAAATAATGATCGGTTCCACACTGATAGGTAATCTGACTCTCATCCGTAATCAATCGTTTGGAAATCATAGCATTAACCAGACTGGAATCTCTGCGGACAATGTAATTCTTCCAAGACGCCAAATTATAATCGGTTAACAATTCCAGATTAAAATCTGGAAGCGCGCGGTTCACATTGTAAACAGGATAGTATACATTTTGCAGATTGGTGTATACCACTTCCCAGAAATTATTGTCATTGCGCAAAATATGCTGTTTGACATTAGAAGTGTTTTTTCTGTCAGAAAATGTCACCAAAGCATATTTATTATCTTTGCGGATTTCCCGCACAAAATAATCTTCCAGCTTGCCTTCATATAATCCCACAAAATTCAGAATGCGGCTGTACTCCGCGGAAGCAGAAGATAACCGTCCCATAGTACCATGATTTTGATTGTACTGCCCCAACAGCCTGGTATAATCTACATAGGAAATTTGTCCGGCACGTCCCGCCGCCGTTGCCAGCAGGCAAGAACCGTCTGATTGTCTGGTTACAGCAAAGATACACAATTCCATGCTTTCCGCCGGTACTTCCGCACCGCTGTAAGCCGCTACATCTCTGCCGTCTACCAGCAAAATCTCATAATCGGAAGCTGCCAAACCGCTTTCCAAATACCCGTTGTTCACCAGCGTATCCGTTGTAATATTCTGACCGGCAGTATATGCATACAGCTTCCCGTTTTTGCTGATCCAGCTTAATTTGCTGCCCAAATCCTGATACGCATTTTGTGCCGCCGTCGCTACTGATTTTAAGTTATTTAGCTGCACCGTATTTTCACTCTGCCAAAACGGTTTGCTGTCACGATCCGCAACCGGTTCCGGCTTGGAGACAGCAGTCGTTTTCTGACTTTCACTTTCCTGTTCCGTATGTACATTGGGGACAATGCTGCCCTGCGTATCCTCTACCGGCGCCCCCACTGTTGTTTCTTTCTGACTATCCTGCTCTGTAGTATCTGCAGGTGTATCTGTTGCTGCCAAATCCTCTCGTGTATCTGTCATCTCTTCCTGAGGCGGCTCCGTTTGTTCTTCTCCAAAGTGGCAGCCGCTGACCAAACAGACGCAAATGCTTGCCAGCAAGCAGACAAATTTGAATCTTTTTTTATTCACAGTAATCATCCTTTTTGTCCACAATCGCCTCATACACCGACTGCAGTTCCAACGCATGTGCCTGTAAAATATCTTCCATACGCCGTTTCATCTCTTCCTCTTCCTGCAAAAACGGAAACATCGCAAACCAAACCGGATTCCAATGTCCTTCCTCTTCTACAACCTGATCCGTCCATTCCGCCAACGCTTCTGTGTCATAATAATCAAAAATCGCTTCATATTCCCAATCTTGCGTTTCCTTCTCACAGGTCAGCCCCATGTGCACTACAATTCCGTGTTCCGTTTCTTCCGCATAAATCTGATACAGCAATGCCGGATTGCCCACCACGGTATAGCATCCCAATTCTTTTGTCAAAAAGCCGGTTTCCTGTTCTTTCAGCATCAATACGATTGCAGTTTCTTCCATGGGAATTCTCCTTTTTTTCTACATAATGATCACCAAGATTATACTACAAAATCACTGAAAATGCAAGAAAACCGCCGATTCTACGGCTCCTTTACGCTGGAAAATACCGGTGTTTTTCTATCTTTTCTTTTTATGACGAAAAAATTAAGAATTTGTTCCCCATTTCTCTCTTTTCCATTACGTTTTTTACCAAGAATATCGATGCATATCCTCCAGTGTAATTTCCGGCTGCAATGCGATATTCATTGCACTAGCTATGATATGTGCCAAACGGTCTACCACAGCATCCACTTCCTTAGGTGTCACAAACATATTTTCCGCGTACGGTGTCAGCAGTTCTGCAATCAGCTCATATTTTTCTTCCTGTTCCATCTCCTGCAGCATCTGATAAAAGGGTGTTTGTTTGTCTGTCTGACTGCGCATTTCTGCTAGCATGCGATCCATGGTATCATTCACCAGCGTAGCCGCATCTACCACAGTCGGTACCCCAATGGCAATCACTGGCACACCCAGCGTTTCCTCATTGAGCATTTTTCGTTTATTGCCCACCCCGGCTCCCGGCGCCAATCCTGTATCAGAAAGCTGTATCGTAGCATTGATTCGGCTGGTTTTTCTCGCCGCCAATGCATCAATAGCAATAATGAGATCCGGATGCATTCTTTCCACAATACCTTTGACAATTTCACCTGTTTCAATCCCTGTAATCCCCATCACTCCTGGGCTGACCGCCGCCACCGGGCGTACATTATTCATCATTTCCTGCGGCAATGTTTCCTGCAGATGGCGTGTAACCAGTATTCTGGACACCACTTTTGGACCCAATGCATCTGGCGTAATATTCCAGTTTCCCAAGCCTACAACCAATACCGTCTGCGGACGGTTTACCCGCAGCAGTTTCTGCAGTTCCTGCGCCAATGCCCGAATGATCGCTTCATGACTGACCGTATCATTTTCTTTCAGCTTTTGTGCTTCCAATGTAATATATGTGCCGATCGGCTTTCCCATCGTCTTGCTTCCTTCCTCCGTCAAAATGCGAACCTGTGTCAGGTGATAATGTTCTGTCTGTTTGGTTTGTACCGCAATTCCATCCGGTTCCCCTTCCTGCTGTTGTCGCTTTCTGACCATCTCCCGTGCTTCAATCGCCAAATCCGTACGTACGGAAAATTTCTTTCTCTCTTGTGTCTGTCCGTGATTCATATTTCCACCGTCTCTCCGTTTTTTCCTTATTTTTTCCGCAGTTTTGAAAGATATTCATTGACTTATGCGAAATCATCGGGTAGAATATATGGTGTTGAATTAACCACAGGCAGTCAAACACCCTGGATTGCCGCATTGTGTCGGAGGAGTACCGTCCTCAAAAGGTGGTTAATGTGTAGTTGAAAAAGCGATATTCCCCAAATATCGAAACGAGAAAACCACAAAAAGTATTTTTAGGAGGAAAGCAAATTGGCTAATATCAAATCTGCAAAAAAGAGAATCAAAGTAATCAACAAAAAAACATTGAGAAATAAAATGATTAAATCTCAGGTAAAAACAGCAATGAAAAAAGTAATCGTAGCTGTCAACGCAGGCGACAAAGAAAGTGCTGCCGTTGCACTGAAAGGCGCTACTTCTGCCATTGACAGAGCTTATATCAAAGGCATTTTCCACAAAAACGCCGCTGCAAGAAAGAAATCTTCTCTGACCAGACTGGTAAACGGCTTATAATTATGGTATCATAAAAGGATATCCTCCGGGATATCCTTTTTTCCGATCATTTTTCAAACGAAAGGAGTATTGATTATGACAGAACGAATGAAACGTGTAGAAGAAAATCACAAGAAGGGATACAACTGTGCCCAGGCAGTCGCATGTGCCTACAGCGATTTATACGGTGTAGATGAAAAAGATGCATTCCGTGCCGTAGAATGCTTTGGTCGTGGTATGGGCGTGATGGGTACCTGCGGTGCTGTTTCCGCAATGGCCTATTTGGTGGGCTTAAAAGTCTCCGATGCCAATCTGGAACATCCTCAAAGTAAAGTAGACTGCTATAATACTTTCAAACCTATGAGTGAAGCATTTGCCGCAAAGAATCAATCCACACTTTGCAGCGAATTAAAAGGGATCGGTACAGGCGTTGTCCTCAGAAGCTGTCCCGGCTGTATGCAGGATGCAGCAGAGATCATCGAAACCCATCTGATCCATAAAGATGCCTAATCCCAGCTGCATCGAATCCATTCACATCCGAAAAAACATTTTCATTTTTGCAAAATCGAAGGAATCTGCTTCATTGCAGCAGGAATATTTGTTCCATTGTTGTACATCAGCAACATCAGATCAAACCTCCCTAGATTTGACAAAAACGGATACAGAGAGATACTCTCTGTATCCGTTTTCTTTTTTGTTTTGCATCTTTCGTTTTGCATCCGCCCTGACTCCTCCAGAGAGAACCTCCAATCCTTTCGTCTCGTATTGGGATCAAGTTTCTTCCATTCTGGGCTTTCTAATGCTAAATTATCAAGCATAAAAATACTTACCCACAGGCAGTTGTATACACCGCTGGTATGGCGTCATTTTCATCCTGCTTTTTCCAAATGAATTTCACAAATCCAAAGCATTTTCAACCGTTTTCTGTTGCCGTCCAATCCTGCTGTCTCCTCTCCTATCTCATCCCGCTCTCAACGCTTTTTCTGCAACCACGATCCTCGCTGAATACTGTTTTTTCTTCCATTCCTTTTGTTCAACTGCTCTGCTCTGGCAAAAACAATTGATTTTCTTTCCGAACCGAACAGATTGCACCTAATTTTTCAGACAACATCTTCACTGCCTGCTCTGGCAAATACCTTGCCTGCTCTGGACAAACCGCAATACAGCCCATACAGGAAATACATCGTATCGAATCCGTTTGCATTGGCTGTTCCACGGAAATCGCTCCTGTCGGACAGTGTTCTGCACAAGCGCCGCAGCCTGTACATCTCTGCTCCACCAATGGTACCAATCCCCCGCCATGGCGCTCTACATACGGATGATTGCCCGGCAGCGTGACTGGCTGCACGCCTATCTGTTCCAATCTTTCCAAAATCAAAGTACCAAACGCACATAACTGCGCACAATCTTCCTCGTTGGGACGACCAGTCGCAAATTGATGCATGATAGAATGCTCCGCCACCACAGCGATGCCTGCTGCAACCATAAATCCTTGTGACTGCAACATATCCTGCAACTCTACTAGTGTATCGTCAAATGCACGGTTGCCGTATGTCACAACAGCAACTGCTGGTGTCTGATGCCCGGTCAGCTGTTTCAGCCGCTCCCATGCCGTCATCGGCACCCTGCCGCCAAAAGACGGCACTCCCACTATCAGTAAATCCTGTTCCTGTAAATGTATCCGGGTCTTTGTCTCCGTAACCGGAGTCATATCCCATTGCATCTGCTTACGCCCGTGCCATGCCGCTCCAATACTGCACACTGCCTGTTTGGTCGTACCACACGGACTAAAATATGCCATTGTCACAGATTGTATCTTCATATCTATTCCTCTTTTCTCTCGTTTTCCTGTTTCCAGTATACGCCTCTCTCCTGCTTTGCACAATCCCTTTTGACTCCATAAAAATCTAGTATCTTCCTTGGTATTATGATATAATACTTTCATGAAATTCCTTAGTTTTTCCCATAAATCCCAGAAAGGTGCCACACATGCTTTCCGCATCATTTTGGCGCATGAACGACGAATTTTTGGGATATTCTGACAACAGAATGGAGGACTTTATGAACATACTGGATATCATCATCAAAAAACGAGACAAACAAGTGCTCTCCAAAGAAGAAATCTCCTTTTTCGTACGCGGCGTAACGGACGGCGCTATTCCAGATTATCAAACGTCTGCACTGCTGATGGCAATTCTGCTTAATGGCATGACAGCAGAGGAAACCGCAGCCCTCACCATGGAAATGGCGCATTCCGGCGCATTGTTTGATCTGCATACTGTCGACGGATATAAAGTTGACAAACACAGCACCGGCGGTGTTGCCGATACCACTACACTCATTTTAGCACCGCTGGTGGCTTCTCTCGGCGTTCCCGTTGTCAAAATGAGTGGTCGTGGGCTGGGCTTTTCTGGCGGTACCATCGACAAACTGGAATCTATTCCGGGATTTCGCGTGGATCTTTCCGCATCTGAAGCCATTTCCTATGCCCAAAAAAGCAAGCTGGTTTTAATGGGTCAAACAGACAATTTGACCCCAGCTGATAAAAAACTTTATGCTCTGCGAGACGTCACTGGTACCGTGGACAGCATACCACTGATTGCTGCCAGTATTATGGCAAAAAAAATTGCCGCCGGTGCAGACGGCATTGTCTTAGACGTCAAATGCGGCAGCGGCGCCTTTATGAAGACACAGCAGGACGCAGAAGCATTGGCAAAGACTATGGTTGCGATGGGCAGACACGTCGGCAGAAAAGTAACCGCTGTCATCAGCAGTATGGCGCAACCATTGGGTATGTATATCGGCAACAGCCTGGAAGTCATGGAAGCCATTCATGTCTTAAAAGGCGAAACTGCCGGGGATTTATTGGATGTGTCCGTCACATTAGGTGCACAAATGCTATTGCTTGCTGGACGGACACAGACAGAAGAGGAAGCAAAGCAACTGCTGCTGCAGCAAATCAAAAACGGCGAAGGACTCGCCAAATTCCGTGAATTACTGATCCAGCAGGGAGGCAATCCAGACATCCTCTCTCAACCGCAGCTGTTGCCTCTCTCGCCGGTTTCGCTGACCGTGCATGCAAAAACCACAGGATATCTTTCCCAGATGGATACCGCAAAAATCGGACGCGCCTCTCAAGAAACCGGTGCCGGCAGGGCTTACAAAGAACAACCTTTGGACTTTGGCGCAGGCATTATCATGCATAAAAGATTAGGTGATTTCGTTCAGAAAGGAGAGCCGTTGGCAACATTATACAGTGCTTCTAAAAACACATGTCGCGCAGCAGCCGATAGGATGGATACTGCTTTCACCTATAGCACAAACCGACCAGATATCCCTCCTTTAATTTTACAGATCCTATCTGCCCAACCAAATGACAGAGCATAAGAAAGGAAGCGATTGTATTGAAAAGAGCGATCATTATCGTATTAGACAGCGTCGGCATCGGCGAGCTGCCAGATGCAGCAGATTTTGGCGATGTTGGAAGCAATACATTAGTCAATATCAAAAAAGCCAGACCAGAAACCAGCCTTCCGCATCTGACTTCTCTGGGGCTTGGCAATATACCAGGCAAAGACATTGCTCTTTTGGGTAAAACCGAACACCCTTTAGGCGCTTATGGTAAAATGGCAGAAAAGTCCATTGGCAAAGATACCACGACAGGACATTGGGAAATCGCCGGCATTATTACAGAAAAACCGTTTCCTACCTTTACAGAGAATGGATTTCCAGAAGAAATCATACAGCGCTTTGAAGCCGCCATCGGCACCAAAACACTGGGCAATTACGCTGCTTCTGGCACTGTCATTATCCAGGAATTGGGAGATCTGCATGTTCAGACGGGATACCCCATTGTCTATACCTCTGCTGACAGCGTATTTCAAATCGCCGCTCACGAAGATGTCATTCCTGTGGAAAAACTGTATGAAATCTGCAAAACCGCAAGAAAACTGCTGACCGGAGATTACGGAGTCGCCCGCGTCATTGCCAGACCATTTGTTGGCGCCAATGGGCAATATACCCGCACCAAAAACAGAAGAGATTTCTCTTTGGAACCTACCGGCATGACAATACTGGATTTGGCAAAAGCCAAAGGCATGAATGTCACCGCTGTCGGAAAAATCGAAGATATCTTTGAACACCGCGGTATGACTCGCACTGACCATACCACCAATAATGCAGATGGGATTGAAAAAACCATTTCCTATCTCCAAGAATCCTTTGAAGGCATTCTGTTTACCAATCTCGTCGATACAGATATGATTTACGGACATCGTAACGATGTGGAGGGATATGCCAAAGCATTGGAATACTTTGACAGCAAATTACCGCAAATTCTGGCAGCCATGCACGAAGAAGATATCCTCTTTCTCACCGCCGACCATGGTTGTGATCCAACTACTCCCAGCACGGATCATTCTCGGGAATATGTCCCTCTGCTGGTATATGGCAGCCATGTTAAAGCAGGCGTAGAACTTGGCATCCGAACGACCTTTGCAGACGTCGGACAAACCATCTCTGACTATCTTGGATTGGGTGCACAATTTGCAGCAAAAAGCTTTTTGCCGGAGATTCTGCGGTAAATCCTCAGCAAAAACAATGTATTGATTGTATCATATCCGAATCATCTGTGCACACTATCCAAAAAAGGAAAAGGAGTGTATCCATCTATGAAGCAATACGAATGTACAATCTGCGGTTATATTTATGATGAGGCAAAGGGGGATCCGGAGCACGGAATACCTGCCGGAACTCCATGGCAGAAGCTGCCAGAGGATTGGGTATGTCCATTATGCGGCGTAGGAAAATCCGATTTCACAGAAAAAGCAAAGTAACTTCTTCGCAACTGAAGTCTGATGTGCCCTCCACATCCATGCAACCAGTTTCATTCCCGTACCTCGCTTACTGGCTGCACGGCTCTTGGGGTGCTCCACAACAGACATCATCCTCAAATGCAGACAGGCACCGTTTCAGAATTTTCTGTCACGATGCCTGTTTGTTTTTGCCGCAAAAACGCCGCACATCTCTATGCATGCTATCCAGAATGCAGTAATCAACCGGAACGCTTCCATGTAACCGTTCCGCCAAAATGTTCTGCATTTACTGAACGGAAATCTCTTTGCATTTCTCAAACATCATATCCGATTATTTTTTACTCATTTCCTCTATCAGCTTTGTCTTCAGCGCCATCAATCCTTCAGATAAGTCCACTGGCACAATATGCGGATTATTCAGCCGCAGATGCTCGTCCCAAAGGGAAGCTTTCTCTTTATCACAGTATGCTTGAATTTCCATCACAGAAGGGCTTTCATACACCTGTTCGCCATCGCGAATTACCGGAATCAGCAATTCTCTGACTGTATAACTGCCGCCGGGCAAACGCATATTCTTCCACTTCGCATTGCTATCATAAATTTCCAGCGTCTTGGTTTCATCAATGGTTTCTTCTTCCAGTGCAATGAGATCTGCTTTGATTTTTCCTGTATTTTTGTCATAAATCCGGAATACTTTCTTAATTCCAGGATTGGTTACTTTTGCCGGATTGTTGGACAGTTTGATTTTTGGAACAAACGCACCATTTTCGTCTTCTTCTGCCGCCAGCTTGTACACACCACCAAATGCGGGGCAATCATCACTGGTAATCAGTTTGGTACCTACCCCCCAAAGACTGATTTTTGCTCCTTGCAGTTTCAGACTGGCAATCAAATTCTCATCCAAATCACTGGACGCACTGATAATTGCATCCGGGAAACCGGCTTCTTCCAGCATTTCTTTCGCTTTCTTGGATAAATATGCCAAATCGCCGCTGTCCAAACGAATGCCATAATTCTTCAGTTCCATCCCCTTTGCCCGCATTTCCCGGAACACCTGGATGGCATTGGGCACACCGGATTCCAAGGTATTATAGGTGTCAACCAGCAGCAAGCATGCATTTGGAAATAATCTGGCATATTCCCGAAATGCAGTCAGCTCATCTGGAAAACTCATCACCCAGCTGTGGGCATGGGTGCCTTTCACCGGCACGTCAAATAATTTCCCCGTCAGTACATTACTGGTGCCGCAGCAGCCGCCAATAACCGCCGCCCGTGCGCCCCACGTTCCCGCATCCGGTCCTTGTGCGCGGCGCAGACCAAATTCCATTACAGGGTCTCCCTGTGCCGCCCAGATGACTCTTGCCGCTTTTGTTGCAATCAGACTTTGATGATTGATGATATTGAGCAGCGCCGTTTCCACCAGCTGCGCCTGTACAATCGGCGCCTGAATGCGCATCAGCGGTTCCTGCGGAAATACCACCGTTCCTTCTGGAATGGCGTAGATGTCTCCGGTAAAGCGGAACTTTCTTAAATACGCCAAAAAATCCGCAGAAAACAACCCCAGACCTTCCAAATATGCAATGTCTTCTTCCGTAAACCGCAGATTGCAAATATACTCCATCGCTTGCTCCAACCCCGCCGCAATGGCATAGCCATTCCCGCTGGGATTTTTTCTGTAAAACAAGTCGAATACCACCTGTTTTTGATCAGAACCTGTTTCAAAGTAGCCCTGCATCATGGTCAATTCATATAAATCCGTCAGCAGCGCCAAATTTCTACCTTCCATTGCTATCTCCTTTTCTTTCCGGCGGCTCTCCCTTTTTGTCGCCTATTTTTCTGTAACCATGATTATACACAACTTCTCCAAAAAAATCAAATTTTTGAAGCATTTTTTGTAATCTGCATACAAAATCCATTCATTTTCTATCTTTTTCTGTAAATATAGATGTGTTTACAGCTTTTATTGTATACTGTCGGCACGTATACAACATACTTGCTATTTTTGCGGGAAAAAGTGCAAAAAAGTCTTTACAAATTTTTAGGCACAATATATAATACTCTCGTGAATAGATAAAACACTTTGACGGAGAGAGTATATCTTTTTTGTTCATGCTTCCAGAGAGTCGGGAAATGGTGGAATCCCGTCGCAAGAAAAAGATAGAAAATCACTCCCGAGTGGCAGACCGAACGCTTGGCAAGTAGACTCTGCCGTATCCCGCGTTAAGGGGACGCGCCATCCATGGTGGCGCAAGAGAGGACGGCTTTCTGCCGTCAAATCAGGTGGTACCGCGAACCCATTCGTCCTGTGTTGACGAATGGGTTTTTTTGATATACCGCCGTGCTGCAAAAGAAAAACCATTACAAGGAGGAATTGCTTATGTACGACAAAGTGCCTGCGAATCTGAACTTCGTGGAAAGAGAAGTGCAGACCGAACAATTTTGGAAAGACCATGACATCTTCGGCAAAAGCATCAAAGCGAGAGAAGGTGCCCCTGTATTTACATTCTATGACGGTCCTCCGACCGCCAACGGTAAACCGCATATCGGTCATATCATCACCAGAGCCGTAAAAGACCTGATTCCCCGGTATAAAACCATGAAAGGCTACAAAGTTTTGAGAAAAGCCGGTTGGGATACTCATGGTCTGCCGGTAGAGCTGGAAGTGGAAAAAGTTCTTGGTCTGGACGGCAAACCTCAGATCGAAAACTACGGTATCGAACCATTTATTAAAAAATGTAAGGAAAGTGTTTGGACCTACGAAAAAGAATGGCGTGCAATGAGTGACCGCGTCGGATTCTGGGCAGATATGGATCATCCGTATGTTACCTACCACAACGAGTATATCGAATCCGAATGGTGGGCACTGAAGCAAATCTGGGACAAAGGACTGCTGTACAAAGGTCATAAGGTCGTGCCCTACTGCCCGCGCTGCGGTACTGCGCTTTCTTCCCACGAAGTGGCACAGGGCTACAAGGACGTCAAAGAAACTTCTGTCATCGCAAAATTTAAGGTTGCGGGCAAAGAAAATGAATATTTCCTGGCATGGACCACAACCCCTTGGACATTGCCTTCTAACGTTGTTCTGACAGTAAATGGTAAAGAAACTTACGCAAGAGCAACCTATCAGGATTATACTGTCATCATGGCAGAAGCCCTGTTGGACGAAGTCCTCGGAGAAGGTAATTATGAAGTTTTGGAAACCATGAAAGGTCAGGACATGGAATATATGCGCTATGAACCTTTGTTCCCCTTCATCCAGGACGATCCCAAAGCGTTCTTTATCACCTGCGATGATTATGTTACTTTGACCGACGGTACTGGTATCGTTCACTCCGCTTATGCATTTGGGGAAGATGACTATCGCGTCTGCAAAAAATACGAAGTGCCATTCTTCCAATATGTGGATATCGCAGGCAATATGACAAAAGAAACTGGTCCTTTCGCTGGTCTGTTCGTCAAAGACGCAGACCCGAAAGTCATCGAATATATGAAAGAAAACGGCTCTCTGTTCGCTGCTCTGCCTTTTGAACATAACTATCCGTTCTGCTGGAGATGCGATACGCCGCTGATTTACTATGCAAGAAGCACATGGTTCATCAAAATGACTGCTTTGCGTGATAATCTGGTGCGTAACAACCGTACCATCAACTGGTATCCTGACAATATCAAAGAAGGTCGTTTCGGCAACTTCCTGGAAAATGTCATCGACTGGGGTCTGTCCCGTGAAAGATATTGGGGTACTCCACTGCCCATTTGGGAATGTGAATGCGGTCACAGACATACCATCGGCAGCATTGCAGAATTAAAAGAAATGTCTCCGGACTGCCCGGAAGATATCGAACTGCACAAACCATTTATTGATGCGGTTCACATCACATGCCCCGAATGCGGCAAACTGATGACCAGAGTACCAGAAGTCATCGACTGCTGGTTCGACAGCGGCTCCATGCCGTTCGCACAGTGGCATTATCCGTTTGAAAATGAAGATATCTTCAAAGAAAACTTCCCTGCCGATTTCATTAGTGAAGCAGTGGATCAGACCAGAGGCTGGTTCTACACACTGGTGGCAGTCAGCACACTGCTCTTTGACTGCGCACCGTTCAAAAACTGTATCGTACTTGGTCATGTACAAGATAAAGACGGTCAAAAGATGTCCAAACACAAAGGCAACGTGGTTGACCCTTGGGATGCACTGAATAAACAGGGTGCTGATGCCGTTCGCTGGTACTTCTATGCAAACAGCGCGCCTTGGCTGCCCAGCCGCTACTATGATGAAGCGGTAAGCGAAATGCAGAGAAAATTCATGGGCACGCTGTGGAACACTTACGCATTTTATGTACTGTATGCGGAGATTGATCAGTTTAATCCGACCGAACATACACTGGAGTACGACAAACTGTCTCCGATGGACAAATGGATCTTATCCAAACTGCAGACACTGAACAAATATGTGGATGATTGTTTGGAACACTATAAATTAACAGAACCTGCAAGAGCCATGGCAGAATTTGTAGATGAGCTGTCTAACTGGTATGTCAGAAGAAGCCGGGAACGTTTCTGGGCAAAAGGCATGGAGCAGGACAAGATCAATGCTTATATGACTTTGTTTACTGTTCTGGATACCATGGTAAAACTGGCTGCACCGTTTACACCGTTCATCACAGAAGAAATCTATGGCAATCTGGTGAAAAACGTAGATGCTTCTGCACCTGAAAGCGTGCATCTGTGCGATTGGCCTGCGTACCATGCAGAATGGGTCGATAAAGAACTGGAAGAAAATATGGATTTCGTTCTGAAAGTGGTTGTGGAAGGTCGTGCAGCCAGAAACGCAGCAAATCTGAAAAACCGTCAGCCTTTGGCAATGATGTATGTCAAAGCAGACAAAGAGGTACCTGCTCTGTATCGTGACATCATCACAGAAGAATTGAATGTAAAAGCAATCACCTTTACAGACAATGTGGAACCCTTCACTGTTTATACCTTCAAACCACAGCTGCGCACGCTGGGCAAAAAATATGGCAAATTGGTTCCTGCCATCGGCACAGCGCTGAAAGAAGTCGACGGCGTTTCCTTTATGAATACCCTTCGTCAGGACGGCAAAGCAACTTTGACCATCGAAGGAGAAACCGTTGTTCTAGAAATGGATGACGTCCTGGTGGATACGGCAGAAAAAGACGGCTTTGTTTCCAGTGGGGACAATACGCTGACCGTTGTTCTGGATACCAACCTGACACCGGAATTGATCGAAGAGGGCTTTGTTCGTGAAATCGTCAGCAAAGTACAAACCATGCGAAAAGAAGCCGACTTCAACGTGACCGACCGGATTCGCGTTTATCATGACGGCAATACAAAAATCGCAGATATTCTGGCTGCCAATGATATTTCCGCTGATGTTTTGGCAACAGAAGTCGTTGCGGGTAAGGGCGGCGAATATACCAAAGAATGGAACATCAACGGAGAAACGGTAACGCTGGGTGTTGAGCGCGTTTAAGTTTTCTTCCATCCAGATACAAAAGAAGAATCGAAAGAACATACAAAAGAAAAATCACAGGCTCCTGTGAAGGAAATACCAAAAGAAAAAGGATAAGAATCTACAATAGCAAACAGTAAATGAACCAAAACAGTCAAAAGCTCAGATAACAATCTGAGCTTTTTGTTTGGGCGAATATCTTCAAATATCCAGAGGAAGCAACCTACATAATACATACAGCATTTTCCAACGTTTCGTTACAATAATTCGTTTCTTTTTTCTATACATCTGCCTACAGATTTGTTTTCCCGCTTTTTCTACAGGTGCTACCCAAAATAGTTTCTTCCCTTTCGCCATCGGTGTATTCACCAATCCAGGACGGATATCTGTTAAAATCACATGACTTTTTTGTTTCTTCAGCTGTATCTGTATACCTGCAATATAACGAGACAGAAATGCCTTACTTGCAGCATAACTGGCAGCATCTCCACTAGGCAGCATCCCTGCCAACGAAGTGATAACTGCAATATGTCCTGCATCTTTCTGTTGAAACAGACGCACAAAATATGCCAAAATAGCAGAACAGCCATTGACATTCACTGCAATCACACGATCTTCTACTTCCGGTTCCAAAGATGGATTCACTTCCCCATCTCCCGCGCAAATCAATACAAAATCCAAATCTTCCCACAATCTTTGGTTGGCTTCCAAAACAGCGATTGGATTCTGTGTCACATCCAAAAGTATTGTTCTGATTTGTGGAAACTGTAATTGTACCTTTACCAGTTTTTCTGCGTTTCTCCCTGTCACAATGATTGATGAGAATTTCTGCTGCATCTGTTTTATCATTTCCGTTCCAATGGTACTCGTTCCAGAAATCACCAAAGCTTTCTTCCTATTCATGCTCCTATTCATGCTCCTTTTTTACAAAAATACTCTTTGCTATCAGTTCCAGATAAACACAAAACGCCTGATAGGTCTGCTCTCCAAAGCATTCCTCTTTCTCCAGTATTTCATTGGTAAATCCTTCCGCCAACCAAGTCACCAAAGAAATTGCCTGTTCTTTTGTAACACCCTCTTGCAAAGTATTCCAGTCCAATTGTTCCATCATCCACCGATGTCGATGTAATAATACATGCTGCATCATATCCTGAATTTCCAGTATATTCTCTCCTTCTGCTCTTTTCAGAAACAGGAACAAATAAGGTGTTTCCTGACTGAGCGAAAACTGCATTCTCATATATTCTTTTGCAAAAATCAGTAAGTCCATGCGCTCTCCCTGAAAAATTGCAAGCGTTTTTTCCGAAATTTCCTTTGCTGCCTGCAAATATAGGAATAAAAACAGTTCTTTTTTATTGGCAAAATGGTGATAAAACAATCCTTTTGAAATCCCTGATTCTTTCAAAATTTCATCCACAGTTGTTTTTTCATATCCATGCACAGCAAACAGACGATATGCTGTAGCAATTAACATTGCATATTTTTTTGTTGGCTTCTCCATTCATTCCCACCTCACTTGATAGACGATTTTCGTCTATTTTATCATAATAGACGTTTTTCGTCTATATGAAATCAAAAATTTTCTTATCGAAATCAGAGTTGCTTTTCAATCTTTTCAATAATGTAGTTTCTTCTTTCCAAAAAGAACATAAAAACAACCAGCACCAAAATTGGTGCTGGCTTCCCCTTCCTCTATGCTTTATGGTCGTATGCCTCTCTGCTCCTGAAAAGGCACTTCCAATCTTTTGCATAAAACTTGTTATCATACTTGCCCCTGTTCTTCTTGTTTTTTCCGTATTTTTATTGCCGCTTTCCCACCATCCATATCACGGAAGCTGTACCGCTGATTTCGCCAACTATTTTTTCATCCTTCGGCATACAGAACAGCAGTATCGCCAAACCCATAACCTGTCCTTGTCTTTCTCGCCACCATATATTTTCTTCAGCTTCCAGTGATTCCATCTTTTTCTATGCTTTCACTATTTACACGAAATGTTTACTTCCAGCGTTCCCTGTAAATACAGCACCGCGCTTCCTGCAATACTTACCCGCTCACCGCAATCTGCAACCACCAGCACACCGCCTCTTGCAGAAAGTTGTTCCGCCGTCATTTCTGTCTTTTGCAGACGCTTTGCCCAAAATGGAATCAGACTGCTATGTGCACTGCCGGTCACCGGGTCTTCATTGACACCCAGTTTGGGGAAGAAACAGCGAGAAACGAAATCACAGTCTTTTCCCTGCGCTGTTACCACACAGCCCAGACCATCTTTTAACGCCAGTACACGCGCAAAATCCGGTGTCACTTGCTGTACCGCTTCCATATCCTCCAATTCCAAAATCAAATCTCTGGACAAATACGCAGCTTTGATTTTTTGACCACCCAACGCCTGTACCATTTCCTCCGTTACTGGAATTTCTTCTGGCATACGGCTGGGGAAATCCATCTCCAACAGCTCTCCTTTTTTCACCACTGTCAAAATCCCACTGCATGTATCAAATTCCATCTTTTCTACATCTGGATCCACAAAATGAGCAATCACATATGCAGTACCCAATGTTGCGTGTCCACACAGATCAATTTCCGCTTTTGGTGTAAACCATCTCAAATCGTATTTTCCTGCTTCTCGTTTATAGACAAAAGCGGTTTCCGATAAATTGTTTTCCGAAGCAATCTGCTGCATGCTTTCCGCTTCCAACGGCTGCTCCAATACACAAACACCGGCGGGATTGCCGCCAAATACCTGTTTTGCAAACGCATCTACTACATAATAACGCATATTCCTTCCTCCTTTGTCTTGCATTTCCCATACAATCTTTTATAATATGATTATAAACCGAATCATTTTTCCATACAACAACAAAATTGTATGCAAGACAATTTGATTTTCTTGATAGAAAGGATGACCGCAATGCCAGTAAACTCATTTGATCAATATCCCATGTCCTGGAAACCGGATCGTGCGGCGCTCTCTACCCCCTTATATCGCTCTCTGGCACATCTGCTGGAACAGGATATTCTTTCCGGCGCCCTGCCGCCCCATACCAAACTGCCGCCACAACGGGAATTGGCAGATTTTTTAGACTTAAACCTCAGTACCATCACCCGTACCTTCCAACTGTGTGAACGGCGCGGGCTTTTATATGCCATTACCGGCAAAGGTACCTTTGTATCACCAAACGCTGCTGCTTCCATCGCCATTGCAGACGGAACCAAGGAGCAAACGATCATCGAAATGGGAATCATCAAGGCATTGGATCAATTCAATCAGGATACATTAGACGTTATGCGCACTGTACTCACCCGCAACAACAGCATCGATTTTCTGGATTATAGCAACCCACTAGGTTCCCCTTATCAACGCAGCGCAGGTAAAAAATGGTTGGAACGGTTCGGTCTGGATCTCCCTGCTGATCAAATCGCCATTACGTCCGGTTCACAAAATGCATTGACCATTGCCCTGCTTTCTCTGTTTCAGGCAGGTGATAAAATCGCAACCGATCATTATACTTATTCCAATTTTATTGAATTGGCAAACATGATGCATATTCAGTTGATTCCCATTTCCAACGACACAGATGGCATGGTTCCAGAAGAATTGGAGACACAATGTCGACTGCATCATTTGCGTGGTATTTATTTGATTCCGACCTTCAGCAATCCTGTCGGCATTACCATGTCCACTACACGAAAACAAGAAATTGCCTCCATCATCCGCCAGTATCATTTGACCTTGATCGAGGATGATATTTACGCCTTTTTAACTCCAGATACGATACCACCCTTGGCGTATTATGTACCGGATTGCACGTTCTATATCTCCAGTTTGTCTAAGTCCCTCTGTTCCGGGCTGCGCGTTGCCTATGTCGCATACCCCAAACGCTTTGCAGATGCCATGCAACGCGGCATTTATAATGTCAATGTCAAAACCCCTTCTTGGAACAGCGAAACTGCCGGTGAATTGATTTACAGCGGTGTCGCAGACAGTATTCTGCAAAAAAAAGCAGTAGAATCTCAGCACCGCGCAGAAATTTGCCGTCGATTCTTCCCTGAGGATACGCCCCAAAACGTTGGTTTTTCTGTATGGTTGCCACTGCCTTCTGTCTATTCGCATACCGATTTTGAATCACTGGCACTGCGTCACGGCATTCGCGTCTGCCATTCTCAGCGTTTTTTGGTGGGAAAAGACGATCCTCAGCAATATCTGCGCGTCGCACTCTCCTCTCCGGAAACTTCGGAAGAATTGGCAAATGGTCTTGGTATTTTGCAGCGTTTGTTTTACAGCGCCCCAAACATAGAACCACCACATTTGATCATCTAAGCAGCTGCACCTTCCAAAAAACTGTAACCACGCTTGTGAAATATTCCAATTTAAGAGCTGAAAAAAATGGAACATTACCGCTGTAACGAAAAAAAGAATGTCATCCTATCCAAGAACCGATCCCTGACCTCCTATCGCTGTGCAAGGATCTCATGGGGTTTCCTATGATAACAGACATCCAGTTTTCTATGATTTCCATCCCAGCAAAAAAAGTACAAAATTTCCACGCTACTATGCAGGAAACTTTGTACTTTTTTCTTTCCCATGGACTGCGGCAATCGCTCGGCACGTTTGCCTTTTATTCCGCCGCTTTCCCTGTCCATCGGATTATTTTTCGAAAAAATCCCGGACTTTTTCACCAAAACTTTTCTTTTCTTCCTC
>ERZ1643247.1361-NODE-1361-length-22756-cov-15.215894_pt1 | contig 22756 bp, 20 predicted proteins | sample MGYA00579264_ERZ1643247 | MGnify/ENA primary metagenome ERZ1643247 (study PRJEB29033, sample SAMEA4952262) | chicken gut metagenome | biome: Broiler Chicken; feature: Gastrointestinal Tract; material: Caecum | place: Ireland | collected 2018 | study: Broiler... | reverse complement strand
TGGCGGCCAGCATGTACTTCGATGTGTTCGACGGCATCATCCAAACGGTGGTGTTCGTGTTCCTCACCGCCATGTTCACGCAGGAGACCATGGAGTAAATACGTGGGAAGCCACGGGCTTACCGCCCGTTCTTCAATACAATCCTTTTAAAAACCAGAGAGAATCAAAGGAGAAGATTACCATGAGTGTTGCACTTGGAGCCGCTATCGCAGTTTTGACCGGCATTGGCGCCGGCCTGGGCATCAGCTTTGCCACCGCCAAGGCTGTGGACGCCATTGCCCGCCAGCCCGAGGCCGCCGACAAGATTCAGAGCAGCCTGCTGATTGGCTGCGCCCTGGCCGAGGCCACCGCTGTTTACGGCCTGGTCATCGGCATCATGCTGATTCTGTTCAGCTAAAAAAGCTTCGGATTTTCAATGTTAGGGAAAGGGGCGTACCGGCATGTTAGAGCTGGATTGGGACATCGTTTGGACCATAGTCAACCTGTTAATCCTGTTCCTGCTGTTAAAGCATTTCCTCTTTAAGCCCATCACCCAGATGATGGAGAGCCGCACGGCGGAGATTGAGAACAACTTAAAAGACGCCGAGGAGCAGAAGCAGAAGGCCCAGCAGCTGAACACCCAGTATGAGGAGCAGCTTCAGGGGGCCCAGGCCCAGGCGGCCCAAATCATCTCCGATGCCAAGGCCCAGGGTCAGAAGGAGTACAGCAGCATCCTGAAAACCGCCCAGGCGGACGCCGCCAAGGAGAAAGAGCGCTCCCGGGCGGAGATGGAGCGGGAGCGGGACGAGATGCTCCGGGGCGTGCAGGAAAACGTCACCGAGCTGGTGCTGCTCACCGCCTCCAAGCTGTCCCAGAAGGAGCTGGATGAGGAATCGGACCGCAAGCTGGTGGATTCCTTCCTTTCCGAGGCCGGTGACAAGCCATGAGGACCCTGGAGACACGTTACGCCCTGGCCTTGCTGGACTTGACCCAGGATGAGGCCGGGCTGGAAAAAGCCGCGGGGCTGCTCACCGGGGACGCTGCCCTGTGGCAGGCCCTGAATAACCCCTGTATCCCCGGGAAGGAGAAGGACCGGGTGCTGTGCCGCCTGCTGGAGGGCACGGTGGGCAAGGAGCTGCTCTCCTTTTTCCGGCTGCTGTGCGCCCGGGAGCGCTTGGCCCTGCTGCCCGCCATCCAGGGGCGCTATCACCAGCTGAAGCTGGAGCGGGAGGGCGGCGCCCAGGCGGTGTACTGCTGCGCCCGCCAGCCGGCCCCCGCGGATTTGGCCCGCATTGAGGAAGTGTTAAAGCGCCGCCACGGCCTTTCCAAGGTGGAGTTCCAGGTAAAGCTGGAGCCGGAGCTGCTGGGCGGCTTTGTCATCCACCTGCAGGGCACCACTTACGACAAGAGCGTGCGGGGCATGCTGCGCGGCCTGCGGCGCTCGCTGAAAGAGAGGGAATGAGCTTTGAACGGCAAACCGGAAGAAATCGTATCCATACTGAAAGAGGAAATTTCCCAGTATGAGCAAAAGACCCAGGTCAGCGAAACCGGCTCCGTCGTTCAGGTCGGGGACGGTATTGCCACCGTGTATGGCCTGGAAAACGTCATGTACGGCGAGCTTTTGGAGTTTGAAAACGGGGTGCGCGCCCTGGCCATGAACCTGGAGACAGGCAGCGTGGGCTGCGCCCTGCTGGGCCCGGAGGAGGGCATTGAGGAAGGGGACCTGGTGCGCCGCACCGGCCGCCGGGCCGATGTCCCCGCTGGGGAGGAGATGCTGGGCCGCGTCATCGACGCCTTGGGCAACCCCATCGACGGCAAGGGGCCCATCCACACCACGGCCACCATGCCCATCGAGCGGGAGGCCTCCGGCGTTGTCACCCGGAAGTCTGTCACCGTGCCGCTGCAAACGGGCATCTTGGCCGTGGACGCCATGGTGCCCATCGGCCGTGGCCAGCGGGAGCTGATTATCGGCGACCGCCAGACCGGCAAGACCTCCATCGCCATTGACACCATCTTGAATCAGAAGGGCCAGGACGTCATCTGCATCTACGTGGCAATCGGCCAGAAGAACTCCACCGTGGCCAAGATTTACAACAGCCTGGAAAAGGGCGGCGCCATGGAGTACAGCATCATCCTCAGTGCCTCCGCCAGCGAGCCCGCCCCGGTGCAGTACATCGCCCCCTATTCCGGCGTGGCCATCGCGGAGTACTTTATGGCCCAGGGCAAGGACGTGCTCATTGTCTACGACGATTTGTCCAAGCACGCCGTGGCCTACCGCACCCTGTCCTTGCTGCTGCGGCGCTCCCCCGGCCGTGAGGCCTACCCCGGCGACGTGTTCTACCTCCACTCCCGGCTGCTGGAGCGCGCCTGCCGCATGGCCCCCCAGTATGGCGGCGGCTCCATCACCGCCCTGCCCATCATCGAGACCCAGGCCGGCGACGTGTCCGCCTATATCCCCACCAACGTGATTTCCATCACCGACGGCCAGCTGTATTTGGAGTCCAACCTGTTCCTGTCCGGTGTGCGGCCCGCCGTAAACGTGGGCCTGTCCGTGTCCCGTGTGGGCGGCGCCGCCCAGACCAAGGCCGTGAAGAAAATCGCCGGTTCCCTGCGGATCGACCTGGCCCAGTTCCGGGAGCTGGAGGTGTTCACCCAGTTCAGCTCCGATTTGGACCCTGCCACCAAGGAGGCCCTGGACCACGGCAACCGCCTGGTGGAAATTCTCAAGCAGCCGCTGTACCACCCCATGAGCGTGGCCCGGCAGGTGGTCATTCTCTATGCCGCCACCCAAAAGCTGCTGGCCGACGTGCCGGTGGAGCGCACCCGGGAGTTTGCCTGGGGCCTGGCGGACGCCATGGAGGAAACCCGCCCCGAAGTGATGGAAGCCATCAACAGCACCGGCGAGCTCTCCCCCGAAGGGGAGCAGGCCATCCGGGAGTGCTGCGAAGCCTATAAGAAGCAGGTGAGCGCCACATGGCAGGCATAACCGAGATCCGCGGCCGGATGCGGAGCATCCAGCAGACGTTGAAAATCACCAACGCCATGTATTTGATCTCCTCCGCCAAGGTGAAAAAGGCCCGCAAGCAGCTGCAGGAAGTGGAGCCCTATTTTGACAGGCTGGCCAAAACCATCCTGGATATTTTCCGCCACTCCCCCCAGCTGCAGCACCGCTACATCGAGGGCCACCACAAGCCCAAGGAGGAGCGCAAGACCGGCTTTGTGGTCATCACAGGGGACAAGGGCCTGGCCGGCGCCTACAACCACAACGTGCTGAAGCTGGCGGAGAGCTACCTGGCCCGCAAGCAGGATTCCACGCTGTTCCTCATCGGCCAGATGGGCCGCCACTACTTTGAGAAGAAGAACATCCCCATTGACGCGGAGTTTATGTACACCGCCCAAGACCCCACCCTGGACCGCGCCCAAGACATCTGCGACACGCTGGTGGACCTGTACGAGCGGGGCGCCCTGGATGAGATTTACTTGGTGTTCACCCACTCCTATTCCGCCATGCGCATGGAGCCGGAGATCATCAAGCTGCTGCCTTTGGACAGGGCCATGCTCAGCGCCCGGCGGGGCCTCTCCGAGGCCGACCAGTACCGGGACGTGGTGCGCTACGAGCCCTCTCCCGAGGCGGTGCTGGATGTGCTGGTGCCCGGCGTCATCCGGGGGTATATATTCGCGGCGCTGGTGGAGTCCTTCTGCAGCGAGCAGAGCTCCCGCATGAGCGCCATGGATTCCGCATCGGAAAGCGCCAGGGACATGCTGAAAACGCTGTCCCTAGAGTTCAACCGGGCCCGCCAAGGGGCCATCACCCAGGAAATCACCGAGATTGCCGGGGGCGCCGAGGCCCTGAACCAGCAGTAGGGCGCCGGTTTGTTTTGAGAATGCTGCCGGGGGTTGCCCCCGAGAAACCATAGAAGAAAGGGGTCCCTTTCATGGAAGGAAATCAAGGGAAGGTGCTGCAGGTCCTGGGGCCTGTGGTGGACGTTCAGTTTGAAAGCGGGAAGCTGCCCAAAATCTACGACGCCCTGACCGTGGAAAACGGCGGCGAAACCCAGGTGCTGGAGGTTTTAAAGCATCTGGGCGACGGCGCGGTGCGCTGCATCACCCTGGCCACCAGCGAGGGCCTTACCCGCGGCATGGCTGTCACCGCCACCGGCGGGCCCATCCGCGTGCCTGTGGGGGAGGGGACCCTGGGCCGGATGTTCAACGTGCTGGGCGACACCATCGACGACAAGGGCCCGGCCGACTGCAAGGAGAAGTGGCCCATCCACCGGGACCCGCCGGGCTTTGCCCAGCAGAGCGCCGCGGTGGAGATCTTGGAGACGGGCATTAAGGTCATCGACCTGCTGGCCCCCTACGCCAAGGGCGGCAAGATTGGCCTGTTCGGCGGCGCCGGCGTGGGCAAGACCGTGCTCATTCAGGAGCTTATCCGCAACATCGCCACCGAGCACGGCGGCTATTCCATCTTCACCGGCGTGGGCGAGCGCACCCGCGAGGGCAACGACTTGTGGCGGGAGATGACCGAGTCCGGCGTTATTGAGAAGACCGCCCTGGTCTTTGGCCAGATGAACGAGCCCCCCGGGGCCCGTATGCGGGTGGCCCTCACCGGCCTGACCATGGCCGAGTACTTCCGGGACCACGAGCACCAGAACGTGCTGCTGTTCATCGACAACATCTTCCGTTACGTCCAGGCTGGCTCGGAAGTCTCCGCGCTGATGGGCCGCCTGCCCTCCGCCGTGGGCTACCAGCCCACCTTGGCCAACGAGATGGGCGCCTTGCAGGAGCGCATCACCTCCACCAAGAACGGCTCCATCACCTCGGTGCAGGCGGTGTACGTCCCTGCCGACGACTTGACCGACCCCGCCCCCGCCACCACCTTCGCCCACTTGGACGCCACCACCGTGCTGTCCCGTAAGATCGTGGAGCAGGGCATCTACCCCGCTGTGGACCCCCTGGAGTCCACCTCCCGCTCCTTGGAGCCCGACGTGGTGGGCCAGCGCCATTACGACGTGGCCCGCGCCACCCAGGAGGTGCTCCAGCGCTACCGGGAGCTGCAGGACATCATCGCCATTCTGGGCATGGAGGAGCTCTCCGACGGGGACAAGCTCACCGTCAGCCGGGCCCGGAAAATCCAGCGGTTCTTCTCCCAGCCCTTCTTTGTGGCCCAGGCCTTCACCGGCAAAGAGGGCCGCTATGTGCCCGTGGCGGAGACTATCAAGGGCTTCGAGGCCATTTTGGGCGGCGAGCTGGACAACGTCTCCGAGGTGTGCTTCAACAACATGGGCACCATTGACGAGGTCTGGCAGAAGAGCAAGGAAGAAGCGTAAGGAGGGCTTTCCATGGCTTCCACATTCTATCTGGAGATGGTCTCCCCCCAGGATATCTTTTACTCGGGCAACGCCCGGCAGATTATCCTCCCCGGCCTGGACGGCGCCTATGGGGTGCTGCCCAACCACGAGCCCATGGTCACGGCCATCACCGCGGGCATTGTGCGCTATCAGGACCAGGAGGGCCGCTGGCACATGTGCGTGGCCAGCGACGGCTGCGTGGAGGTCATGCCCGAGCGCGTCATCGTCCTGGCGGCCACCATCGAGCGTGCCGAGGACATCGACCGCAACCGCGCCTTGGCTGCCAAGCACCGTGCCGAGGAGCGCCTGCGCCAAAAGCAGAGCCAGCACGAGTACATCCAAACCCAGGCCGCCTTGGCCCGGGCCCTGGCCCGCTTAAAGGCAAAGCCCGGCAAATGAGAGACAAGGAGAAGCGGAAACGCTTCTCCTCTTTTTTTGCCCGCCGGGCAGCGAAAAAGGAGGACGCCCCAGGCGCCCTCCCTTTTGTTTTGGGGATGGATTTATTTTTTCAGCAGCTCCTGCAAGCCCATGATGTCGTCCACAGGCAGGGAGAAGAGCACGCCCTGGCAGTCGGTCTTCAGGCCGGCCTCCCGGTTGATGGCCTGCATCACAGGGAGCTTCTGCTCCTGGGGCAGCAAGATGGCCACGATTTCCTTCTCGGGCTGCAGGGTAAAGCCCAGCATGTTCTGGACGTCCTCATAGCCCACCCGGCGCGCCAGGATGACAGTGCCGCCTCTGGCGCCGGCAGGGCGGGCGGCCTCCATCACCTGCTCGGAGCAGCCCCGGTTGACAATGGCCAGCACCAGGTGGTAGGGATGGCCCTTGGGGGTGGTTTTGGCTTCTTCCATGGTCGGTTCCTCCTTTTCATATTCCGGCTTAATCAGTACAGGCGGGATTTGGGCGCTGACCCCCGACAGGGGCACCGTGAACAAAATGCCCTTGCCCGGGGTGTCCAGGTCCAGCACACGGCGGGCCTCCGGCAGAATGCGGGGGATGCGGCTGGCGGGGGAAAGGGTCCACACCAGCTCTTTGGCGGTTTCGTCCAAGCCGAAATAGTTGAGGATTTTCGAGCTGGCTGTGCCCGCGCCCAGGCAGGCAAAGTCAAAGTGCAGGTGGTGCTTGCGGTAGAGGTCTACCGCCTTACCGCCCTTGCCCCGGTCTACAATGGTGATAATCAGCTTAAAATGTTCCACAGGTATCCTCCCTTACACGTCGTCAAACTCGATGATGTCCTCCGAGGACATGGTGGAAATCTCCGCCGCGGTGACCTCCACCGTGCGGCGCAGCTTCCGCTGGTAGAAAGCGCCCAGGCACTGGATGGTGACCAGGGGCGTCATGGCCACCATGGCCACAATGCCAAAGGCATCGGTGAGCACGTTGCCCCCCAGGGCGCTGCAGGCGCCCATGGCAAAGGGCAGCAGGAAAGTGGCGGTCATGGGGCCGCTGGCAACGCCGCCGGAGTCAAAGGCAATGGCGGTGAAGATTTTGGGCACCTTCCGGGAGAGGATAAGGGCAATGGCATAGCCGGGCACCAAAAACCACAAAATGGAAATGCCCGTTAGGACACGGGTCATGGCCAGGCCCACGGAAACCGCCACGCCAATGGAGAGGCTCAGGTTCATGGCCCGCTGGGGGATGGCGCCGCCGGTGACTTCCTCCACCTGCTTGTTCAGCACGTGGACGGCGGGCTCGGCCGCCACAATAAAGTAGCCCACCACCATGCCGATGGGGATTAAAATCCAGTTGTAGGGCAGCTGGGCGATGGTGCTGCCCAGGTAGGTGCCGGCGGGCATAAAGCCCACATTCACGCCGGTGAGGAACAGCACCAGCCCCACATAGGTGTAGGCGATGCCCACCAGCAGGCGGATGAGGGCGTCTTTTTTCAAATGCAGGGAAAAGATTTGGAACAGCGCGAAGAACACCACCACGGGCAGCAGGCCCACGGCCACCTCCTGCATATACTCGGGGAAGCCGTGCAAAAACTGGGCGCCGGCCTCCCGGGAGGTGTAGGTGTCGGTGATGGTGAAGGGGGTGTAGGAGATTTCCGTGCCCCGCAGGCAGATGCCCATAATCAGCACCGCCAAAATGGGCCCAATGCTGCACAGGGCCACCATGCCAAAGCTGTTGTCCTCGGCCTTTTGGCCGTCGCTGTGGGTGGAGGCCACGCCAATGCCCAGGGCCATGATAAAGGGCACGGTGATGGGGCCGGTGGTCACGCCGCCGGAGTCAAAGGCCACGGCCAAAAACTCGTCGGGCACAATAAAGGCCAAAAGGAACACCAAAATGTAAAAGAACAGCAGCAGGCTGTTGAGGGAGAACTTCTCCTTCAGGGTGTTCACCACGGAAATCACCAGGAACACGCCAACGCCTGCCGCCACCGTCAGGATGATGACCATATCCGGCACGGCGGGCACCTGGTTTGCCAGCACCTGCAAATCTGGCTCGGCCATGGTGATAAAGGCGCCAATGAGGAACACAATGGGGAGGATGGGCCACACAGAGCGCTTGCCCAGGCGCACCACTTCGCCGCCTACGCTGTCGCCCATGGGCATCATGGCCATATCGGCGCCCAGGGAAAAGAGCCCCATCCCCACAACCAGGAGGATGGCCCCCAGCAGGAACATCATCAGGGTTCCCACGGGCATGTCGGGGGCCAGGGTAAAGCTTAGCAGCAGCACAAGGGCCGTGATAGGCAGTACCGAGGAGAGGGATTCAAGAGTTTTCGCTTTTAGATTTTTTCGCATCCATACACTTCGCTTTCGTATTTAGATTTACCCGCTGACCCGGGGCTGGCAACACAGTTGCGAAAAGAAACAATACTCTTCTCTAAGTATACCAGAAAAACCTTCACAAGACCAGTAGAAATTCGCCGGAAAGCTGGAAAAACTGTGCTTTGCCAGGAAAGATGTGTTGCATTGCGGCTAAAACTCCGCTAAGATAGAGGGAGAATGGGGCGGCTTCCCACGGGGCGGCCGCCAGAGAGGAGTAACCATACCATGGAACGCAAACAGAATTTCCAGTGGGGCAAGCTGGAGCTTGGCACCTGCTACTATCCCGAGCACTGGGACAAGTCCCTGTGGGAAAGCGATTTGGACAGGATGCTGGCCCACGGCATCACCACCATCCGCATCGCGGAGTTCGCCTGGAGCCTGGTAGAGCCCCAAGAGGGCCAGTTCACCTTCGCCTTTTGGGACGAGTTTTTAGACCTGGCGGAGGCCAAGGGGATGAAGGTCATCTTCGGCACCCCCACCGCCACGCCCCCCGCCTGGCTGACGGACAAGTACCCCGAGGTGCTCAACGCCCGCCGGGACGGCGTCCTGTACCGCCACGGCATGCGGCGGCACTACAACTACAACTCCAAAAAGTACCAGGAGCTGGCCGCCCGGGTGGTGGAGCAGCTGGGCCAGCATTACGGCAAGCGGCCCTGCATTGTGGGCTGGCAGATTGACAACGAGTTCAACTGCGAGACCCAGCAGTTCTACTCCGAGAGCGACACCGTGGCCTTCCGGCGGTTCCTCCAGGAGAAGTACGGCACCTTGGAGGCCTTAAACCAGGCCTGGGGCGCGGTGTTCTGGGACCAGACCTACACCAGCTGGGAGCAGGTCTACGTGCCCCGCACCACCTATGGCGACGGGGTAAACCCCAACCAGCAGCTGGATTACATCCGCTTTGTGTCCCAAAGCGCCACCCGCTTCTGCCAGATGCAGTGCGACATCCTGCGCAAGTACAGAAAGCCCGGGGACTTCATCACCACCAACGGCATGTTCGGCAGCCTGGATAACCACCGCCTGGTGGAGGACTGCCTGGACGTCTACACCTACGACAGCTATCCCAACTTCGCCTTTGCCATGGGCGCCGACCCCCGGCACAACACCACCCTAAACGACAGGAAGTGGGGCAAGAACCTGATGGAAGTGCGCTCGGTGTGCCCCCACTTCGGCATTATGGAGCAGCAGGCCGGCGCGGGGGGCAGCTCCACCCGGTCGGCCCCGGCGCCCAAGCCCGGCCAGATGATGCTGTGGGCCATGCAGAGCATCGCCCACGGCGCGGACTATGTCAGCTTCTTCCGGTGGCGCACCGTCACCTACGGCCCGGAGATGTACTGGCACGGCCTGCTGGACTATGACAACCGGCCCAACCGGAAGCTGGCGGAGCTCCAGCGGCTCCACGCCCGGGTGGAGGCCATCCAGGAGATGGCCGGGGCGGAGTACATCGCCCTGCTGGGCCTGGTGAAGGACTACGACAACGTGTTCGACGCCCAGCTGGACGCCTGGCACGGCGACTTGGCCAACGCCAGCGAGATGGAGCTGTTCGTGGCCAGCCAGCTGGCCCACACCCCCATGGACGCCCTCTACCTGGACCACGCCGCCCTGGAGGACTTGCAGCGCTACCCCGTGCTGTTCTGCCCCCACCAGGAAATCCTCACCCCCCAGCGGGCCCAGCTGCTGGAGGAGTATGTCCGCTCCGGCGGCACGCTGGTGCTGGGGGCCCGCACCGGCCAGAAGGACGCCCAGGGCCACTGCGTCATGGCGCCCATGCCCGGGCTGCTCTCCGGCCTGACCCAGACCCAGGTGCGGGAGTTCACCTTCATCGGCCCAGCGGACGACCCCGTCCCCATGGAGTGGGACGGCAAGCAGCTGGATACGGGCATCTTCAACGACGTGCTGGAGACTGTGGGGGAGGACGCCCAGGTGCTGGCCCGCTATGGCGGCCAAGCCTGGTACGCCGGGGAGCCCGCCCTCGTGGAGACAAAGGCCGGGGAGGGCCGGGTGCTCCACTTTGGGGGCACCTTCACCCGGGAGACGGTGAAAGCCCTGCTGGAGTACCTGGGCGTGTACGAGGCCTTCGGCGGCCTGGCCCAGGTGCCCCCCGCCTGCGAGGTGGCCCTGCGCCGCAAGGACGGCCAGGACTACCTGGTGGTGCTCAACTACTTGAAGGAGCCCCAGGAGATTGTCCTGCAAGAGCCCATGGTGGACCTGGACACCCGCTGCGACGTGGAGGGCCCGGTGGTCCTTGGCAGCTATGAGACAAAGGTCTACCGCGTCAAATTCTAAGGAAAGCGCGAAAAATCCCCCGGCAATGCCAGGGGATTTCTCTTTCCTCTTCCAGGGCCGCCTTCCCTTCCGGCAGTGCCCGGCTGGGATTGCCCGGCCAGGGAAACCGTGCTATACTGAAATATAGAAAATGGTTTAGGAGGAATGCTGTATGACAGAATATCGAAAGGCCGTGCCCGGCGACGCCACCATTTTGCCGGGGATGCGCACCTTGTTCGCCGACCGCAGCCAGCGCGGGGAGGTTGTCTATATCCGGGACGTGGAGTACGTCCGGCGGGAGGAGGGGCCCCTGCACTTGCAGCTGCTCCTCCCCGACGGGCTGCGGCCCGGGGCCCGCTCTACGCTGCGCTATCCCCTGGTGGTGTACGTCCAGGGCTCCGCCTGGGGGGAGCAGGACGTGTACTTCAGCCTGCCCAAGCTGGTGCCCTTGGCCCAGGCGGGCTTTGTGGTGGCCAGCGTAAAGCACCGGGCCTCCACCGTGGCCAAGTTCCCCGCCTTTTTGCAGGATGTGAAATCGGCCATCCGGTTTTTGCGGGCCCACGCCGACACGTATTGCATCGACCCCAACCAAGTGGGCATCTGGGGGGATTCCTCCGGGGGCCACGCCGCCCAGATGGTGGGCGTCACCGGGGACATGGGGGAGTTTAAGACCTCGGATAACGGGGAGATTTCCGACGCTGTTCAGGCGGTGGTGGATTTCTACGGCCCCAGCGACGTCACCCACATCAACGACGCCCCCCGGGACCCCCAGTTCACCGCCGACAAGGAGCACATCCCCGAGGACATCCTCTTTGGGGGCTGCGTCATCGACCACCCGGAGATTGCCCAGCCCGGCAACCCGCTGAACTACATGGAGAAGGGCAAGCCCCTGCCGCCCTTCCTCATTGTCCACGGGGACGAGGACCCCATGGTGCCCTTCCACCAGAGCGTCCTCACCGCCCGGAAGCTCCAGGAGACGGGCCACACCGTGGAATTTGTAAAGGTGGTGGGCGCGGGCCACGGCACGTTCCTGTGGACGCCGGAGGTGACAGACCTTGTCATCCGCTTTTTCCAGGCCTGGCTGGCCATCTAAAAAGCCTGCCCCAGGGGCGGGAGAAAGGTGTGGTGTTTTTGGAGGATAGGGAAATCCTGGCCCAGCTGCCGGGGCTGCTGCTGCCGTGGTACGACGGGGGCGCCCGGGTGCTCCCCTGGCGGGAGGAGCCCACCCCGTACCGGGTGTGGGTGTCGGAAATCATGCTGCAGCAAACCCGGGTGGAGGCGGTGCGCCCCTATTATGAGCGGTTCTTAGAGGCCTTCCCCACGGTGGAGGCCCTGGCCGCCGCCCCGGAGGAAAAGCTCTTAAAGATGTGGGAGGGCCTGGGCTATTACAACCGGGCCAGGAACCTCCAGCGGGCGGCCCAGCAGGTGGTGGAGCTCTACGATGGGGAGGTGCCCGCCTCCTATGAGGCGCTGCGGGCTCTGCCGGGCGTGGGGGATTACACCGCCGGGGCCATCGCCTCCATTGCCTTTCAGCTGCCGGTGCCTGCGGTGGACGGCAACGTGCTGCGGGTCATCTCCCGGGTGCTGTGCCGGTACGACAATATTTTAGACGCCAAAGTCAAGCGCCGCACCGAGGAGGAGCTGCGCCAGGCGCTGCCCCAGCGGGTGGGGGATTTCAACCAGTCCCTGATGGAGCTGGGCGCCTTGGTGTGCTTGCCGGGGGGCGCCCCCCGGTGCTTGGGGTGCCCCCTCCACCCCGTGTGCCGCGCTGCCGCCCGGGGGGTGGCCCAGGAGCTGCCGGTGAAGGCCAAGGCCAAGCCCCGCAAACAGGAGGAGCGCACCCTGTTTTTGCTGTTCTCCCACCAGGGGCGGGTGGCTTTGCAAAAGCGGCCGGAGAAGGGCTTGCTGGCGGGCCTGTGGGAGCTTCCCGCCGCGCCGGGCGTCCTCACGGAAAGCCAGGGGCTGGCCTTCCTCCAGGAGCGGGGCATCTCCCCTGGGGAGCTTTCCCCCGGGCCCCAGGCAAAGCATGTCTTTTCCCACGTGGAGTGGCACATGGGCAGCTTCCTGGCCCAAGGGGTGGAGGAGTCCCCCGCCTTTACCTGGGCCGCCTGGAAGGACCTGCGGGAGCGTTTTCCCTTGCCCTCTGCCTTTAAGGCGTATGTTCCCTTGCTTCGGGAACAGCTGGCGCTGTGAAGCACGCCCCCAGGCAGCTGCCTGGGGGCGTGCTTTAGGGGGCTTTCTCCACCTGCACCTCCAGCTTCAAGATGAAGTCCTCCTCACACTCGGTGGCAAGATAGCTGATAAGGTCCGTTTCAAAGGAATCCCCGCAGACGCGGCAGCCCTGCTCCCGAAGGAAGGCCAGCAGCATGGGATAGGTCTCCTCCAAGCGCTGATAGGGGCCACGGTGGAGGACGCAGGCGTACAGCCCGGCGGGCCTTTCATACAGCCAGGGGGATTCCACAGGCTGAGAGAGCTTTGTGGAATAAAAACTTTCCCGGTAGTCCCCCGCCAGCAGGGAAGCCCGGGTGACGATGCTGCCCACCGACAGCTCCTCGCCCAGGCCGCTTTGGTCGCAGTAGGCCAGATGGTCCTTTATATTGCGCACCAACGTGTTGGTAGAGCCCACGTCCCCTTGCACCGGGGTGGCCACATACCAGGCGGTGGGGAGTTTCTCCAGCCAAGGGACACCGGGTTTGCCAGAGAGGGCCGCTTCGGTGGCGGCTACACCGTTTTTCAGGGTGCGGCGCATGGCTTCCAGTTTCTGCTGCTCCAGCAGGAGCTTCCGCTCGCTTTCCCGCAGGAGCTTCGCGAAGGCGTGCGGCTCCCGGTGTGTCATATAGGCGTGGATCTCTTGTAAAGAGCAGCCGGCAGATTGCAGCACGGCAATAAGGTCAAAGTCGAAAAACTGGGAGGCGGCGTAATAGCGGTAGCCGTTTTCCCCCACCCGGGCGGGCTCTAGAAGGCCCAGGCTGTCATAGTGGAACAGCGTCTCCTTGGTGGTGGAGCACAGCTTGGCAAACTGTCCCGTGGTGAAAAATGCAGCGCGTTCGTCTGGCATAGGTCTTTCCTTTCTGGGAAAAGCCGCATTGACCTTCCCGGAATTTTGGGGTACAATAAAATGAAGTATTGCTGAAACTTCCGGCGGCGCGTGCCGCCTTATCACAGATAAGGGAGTGCTTTATGGCGCAGGATAAGAAACAAAGCTTTATGAAAGGGGCGGCCATCCTCTCCGCCTCCACCTTACTTGTAAAACTGCTGGGGCTGCTGTTCTCCATCCCTCTGGCCAACTTTATCGACCCCGAGGGCATGTCCCACTTCTACATCGCCTACAATATTTTCGGCCTGTTTTTAATGCTCTCCACGGCGGGGCTGCCGGTGGCTGTCTCCCGCATGGTGGGCACGGCCACTTCCCAGGGCCGCCTGCGGGAGGCGGACCGGGTGTTTTCCGTGGCCTTTTGGCTGTTCTTCTTCCTGGGGCTGTTTGGCTGCCTGGTGATGTTCTTCGGCGCCAACCAGATTGCCCAGTGGTATGGCAGCCCGGAATCCAATTTTGCCATTATGGCCCTGGCGCCCACGCTGTTCTTCATCTCCATCGAGTCCAGCATCCGGGGGTATTTCCAGGGCCGCTCCAACATGGTGCCCACCGCCACCTCCCAGACCATTGAGGCCGTCACCAAGGTGATTATCGGCGTGGGCCTGGCTTTCTACATCATCCAGAACTTTGAGGTGGACCGGGACCGCTGGGCCGCCGTGGGCGCCATTGTGGGCGTCTCCGTCAGCGCGGGCCTGGGGGCCATCTACCTGCTGGGGTGCAAGTTCGTCCAAGGCCGCCGGGACCGCCGCCGCGGCTTGGGGGAGGAGGAGCCCCTCACCTCCCGGCAGCAGACGCTAATCAACCTGGTGCGTTTTGCGGTGCCTATCACCATTGGCTCCTGCTTTTTAAGCTTGCTGGACACCATCGACGGCGCCATTTTGATGCAGCGCCTGCAAACCGGCGCCGGCTTTACCCAGGACATGGCCGACTGGTGGAACGGCACCTTGGGCAACGCCCGCAAGTTCTTCGATTTGCCCGGGGCCTTTGTGGTGCCCATCTCCACCAGCCTGCTGCCGGTGCTCTCTGGGGCCATTGCCTCCAAAGACCATCGCCAGGTGGACCGCATTTCCTCCACGGCTTTGCGGGTGACGCTGCTCATCGGCATCCCCGCCTCGGTGGGCATGGCCCTTTTCGCCCAGCCCATCTGCCAGCTGCTGCTGTACAACCAGCCTGAGGTGGCCCAGGAGGCCGCCCCCCTGCTGACCATGCTCAGCCTGGCCATCGCCTTCAGCGGCTTGCTGTTCACCACCAACTCCATCCTCCAGTCCTTTGGACGAACCACCCAGCCGGTGATTGACATGGCCGTGGGCGGTGTGGTAAAGGTGGCGCTCTCCTACGTGCTCATCGGCATCCCCCAGGTGGCCGCCATGGGCTCCGCCATCAGCACGGTGGCGTCCTATGTGGTGATGGTGGTTTTAAACCTCATTGCCATCCGCAGCAGCCTGCCCCGCATGGACAGCGTGGTGCGCACCGCCTTGCCGCTGCTGCTCTCCGCGGGCGTTATGGGCGGGGTGAGCTACGGCTTCTACTGGCTGCTGGCCCAGTTCATCAGCCCCCGCCTGGCGGTGATTCCCGCCATTTTGCTGGCCATTGTGGTGTACGCGGTGTGCGTGGTGCTGTTTAAGGGCGTCAGCTACGACGACGTGGTGATGCTCCCCAAGGGCCAGGCCTTGGCCCGGCTGTTCCGCATGCGGCCCGAGGAGCCCCAGCGCTCCCTCCCCGTGGAGGAATCCGCCCAACCTCTGCTCGCCGGGGAAACAGCGTCCCAAGAGGCCGTACCCCAGGAAGCCCTCCAGGAGGAAGCGCCCCGCCAGGCCCCAGCGCCTGCCCAGGCCAAGCGGGCCCGGGGCGGGAAGTACATCCCCCGCCACATGCGGTAAAGGGAAACACAGAAAACACAAGTGCCGGGAGGCGGAATGCCCCCGGCGCTTTTTTGTCCCCTGCGAAAACTTGCCTGGCTTACACCTCAAAACTCTGGCCGGGCTGGGAGACGTCCATGACATGTTTGGCGTACTCCCGGTAGGTGGGGGTGGACTTGAACAGGGGCACCACGGAGTAATCCCCCCACATGTGCATGGGGAACACGTGCTGGGCGCCGCCGGCCTCGAAGAAGTACTTCATGCCCAGGTCGAAGTCGGCTTCCTGGCGGGGGTCCAGGGGGACAAAGGCCACGTCGATGTCCTTGTCCCGCAAAAGCTCCAGCTCCTGCTGGTACAGCTGGCGCATCTGGTCGTTTTGAAAGCGCGGGGCGCCGTCCCACACCCAGCAGTTCAAATCCCCGGCGTGGTAGATGCACTTGCCCTCGCACTGCACCAAAAAGGCCACGCCCATGTCGGTGGAGCGCAGGGTGGCCACCTTGAGGGGGCCCACTTGGCAGAAGGAACGGGGCCCCACAAAGGTGGCCTGGTCCCGCAGCTTCTCCGGCACCTGCCGGGGGGAGATGTCGTCGGAGAGCAGGTAGTGCACCTCCCGCTCCTCCCCGGCCAGCTGGAAAATAGCGGGGGAGAAGTGGTCCGGGTGGCTGTGGCTGGCAAAGACGTACAGGGGCTTGCCCACCTGGGGGATGTCCCCCTGGTAGTAGTCGAACAGCAGGCAGCAATGGTCCAGCTCCACAAAGTAGGAGCTGTGGTAGATAAAGGTAACTTTCATCGTGGAACCTCCCAAAAGATGTAGTATATAAAGATGATTGTGCGATGTTCCGTTCGTCACGTTTTTATCGCCGCGTGGGAAAAGCCCGCGGCGTCCCGGTTCACTTCCACCCGGCAGGGGATGCGGTTTTTCAGCTCCGACACATGGGAGATAATCCCAATCAGCCGCCCGCCGCTTTGGAGCATGGCCAAAGCTTTCATGGCCGTGTCCAGCGTCTCCCCGTCCAAGGAGCCAAAGCCCTCGTCGATGAACAGCGAGTCCAGCCGCACCGCTCCCGAGTGGTTCTGCACCACGTCCGAAAGCCCAAAGGCCAGGGACAAGGAGGCCAAAAACTGCTCCCCGCCGGAGAGGGTCTCAATGGAGCGGGGCAGCATAGAGGCCCCGTCCAGCACCTCCAAATCCAGGCCGCCGTAGCCCCGGGTGGCGGGGCCGTCCTTCAGCCGCAGGGCGTACCGTCCCCGGCTGAGGGTGGCGAAAAACCGGTTGGCGCTGCCCAGCACCTCCTCCAGCATCACGCTGAGCACGTACTGCAAAATGGGCATTTTCATGGGGTTGCTGCCCGAAAGGGACTTGGACAGCCGCGCCACCCGGGAGAGCTGCCCCTCCAGGGCGGTGAGCTCCTCCTCTAAGCGGCGCGCCTCTTGGAGGGCGCCCTCCAAAGCCTGCCGGGCGCTGGTGGCCTTGCCCAGCTCCTCCCGGCGGGAGAGGCTCTCCTGCCGCAGGGTTTGGCACTGCTGCCGCAGCTGGGGCAGCTGGGGGCGCTCCTCCCAGGGGGTGGGGCAGGCCTGCCACTGGGCGTTGGCCTTTTCCAGGGCCTGCTGGGCCAAGGACAAAGCCGCCTGGGCCCGCTCCCGCTGGGCGTCCTCCTCCTGGGCCTCTTGGAGCAGCTGGGCAGCCGCCTTTTCCTTGGCGTCGTACGCCCGCCCCTTTGCCTGGATGGCCTCCTCCAAAGCGCTGTGATCCAGCCCGGCGCAGGCGGCTTGGGCCTCCTGGGCGCGGCGCTCCAGCTCCTGGGCCTGGGCCTCCAGGGCGGAGAGCTTTTCCCGCAGGGCGGTTTCCCGCTGCTGGCAGGCGTCCCGCTCCTTCTCCAGGGCCCGCAGCTTCTCCTTGGCGGCCTCCAGCCGGGCGGCTTCCCCTTTGGCCTTCTCCGCCAAAGCCGCGGCCTGGGCCAGCTGGGCGGCTGTCTCCTCCCGGGTGAAATCTCCCGCCGACGCGGCAGCTTCCTTCCAGGCGGCCTCCTGCTGGGAGACAGCTTCCATCGCCTGGTCCGCCTCCGCCTTCCGGGAGGCAGCCAAGGCCGCGGCCTTCACCTGGGCCTGGCGGGCGCTTTTCTCCTCTTGGCGCAGGGATTCCAGCTGCCGGGGCTCCAGCAGCGTCTCCTGGCCCGCGGCGGGGGAGGGGTGCTCCAGGGCCCCGCACACGGGACAGGGCTTGCCCGGCTCCAAGGTGTGGGCCAGCTGCAAGGCGGCGTTTTGACGCAGCAGCGCCTCCTGGCGCTCCAGCCGCAGGGACACCGTTTCCAGCAAAAGCTGCTTTTGGGCCGCTGCCTGCTCCGCGATGGAGAGCCCTTCCAGGGCGGCGGCTTGGCGGGCTTTGCGCCGGGCCAGCTCCTCCCAGGCGGCGGAGAGCTTTTCCAAGGCCTGGCGGCGCTCCAGCAAAGCGGGCAGCCGGGCGGCGGCCTCCTCGCAGGCCTTGCAGAAGGCGTTGCCCTTTTCCATCCGCTGGGAGAGGGTTTCCCGCTGCTGCCCCAAAGCGGCCAAAGATTGGCGCTGCTCCTCCAGCTGTTTCCGGGTGGCGGCGGCCTGTTTCCCCGCGGCCTGGGCCCGGAGCAGCTCCTCTTTCTGCTCCCCCAGCCGGGCGCTTTCCTGGGCCAGGGCCACCGCCTGCTGCCGCAGTGCCTGGGCCTGCTCCCGCTTGTGCCGGGGCTGGATTTCCCGCCCCTCCAGCTCCTTCCAGGCGGCCTGGGCCCGGGCCAGGGACTTGCCAGCCTCCTGGGCGGCCTCCTCCAGCCGGGTGTACTGCTCCAGGCTTTGCAGCAGCCTCTCGGCCTGTTCCAGCTGCTGGGCCAGGGTCTTGTTCTCCTGGCGCAGGGCGGTCTCCCGCTGGGCCAGGGACGCGGCTTTTTCCTCCAGGCCGCCCAGGCTCTCCACCTCCTCCTGCTGGAGCAGGGAGGCCCGCAGGGCGGCGGTTTGGCGGGCTTTGTCCTCCAGCTGGCGCTCCCGCTGGTGGAAGCGGTCCGTCACCTGCCGCCACACCCCGGCGGAAAACAGGGTTTTCAGCATCTCCCCCTTGTCGCTGGAGCTGGCCCGCAGCAGCCGCAGAAACTCCCCCTGGGGCAGCACAATCACCTGGGAGAACTGCTCGCAGGTCAGGTGGAGCAGCTCCTCGGCCCGGCGGCTGACGGCGCTGTCGCTTTTGCTCTCCAGCAGGGCCCAGTCCTCCCCCTCCAGGCGGAAGCACTGGTGGCTCTCCCGCAGCTCGGGGGCCTTGGTGTTGCGGTTGATGTGGGTGTACTGGCTGCGGCTAAAGCGGTAGCGCTCCCCTTGCAGGGCGAACTCCAGCTCCACCAAAGTGGGCAGCTCTTGGGGGGCGCTGCCGCAGCGCATCTCGGCAAAGCGGCGCCTGCCCCCGGTGGATTTGCCGTACAGGGCAAAGCACATGGCGTCCAGCAGGGAGGTCTTCCCCCCGCCGGTGGGCCCGGTGATTAAAAACAGGCCGCTCTCCGCAAACTGGGAGAGGTCCAGCTGGGTCTTTTCCAAATAGGGCCCAAAGGCCTGGAGCACCAAACGCAGCGGGCGCATGGGCAGCCCTCCTTTCTTTTCACGTCTCTTGGGATTCTGCCAGGCTTTCCAGCACCTCTTGGAACAGGGCCTGGTCCTGGGGGTCGGGCTCGGTGCCGCACACCTCCCGCAGGAAGGCGGCGAACACCGTGGCCTCGTCCTGGCCTTTCAGCCGGGCGGCCCGCTCCCCGGTAAGGCTTTCCCCCATCCAGGGGTTCAGCACCGAGAGCAGGTTGGGGTAGAAGGGCCGCAGCCGCTCCGCCGCCAGCAGCACCGGGGCGCTGTCGGTGAGCTCTATCTCCACGTAGTCCTCCACCGGGGACTGCTCCCCCGCCTCCAGCAGGTGGGCAAAGGTCCCCTTCACCCGCCGCACGTCCCGCAGCGGCGCGCAGGGGACAAACTGCCGGGCCATCTCCCGGCCGTCCCACTCCAGCTGGAAGTAGCCCTTTTTCTGGTGCTCCTCGTCCACGGAGTACTTCAGCGGCGAGCCGGAGTACTGCCCCCGCTCCCCGGCCTTTTGGGGCCCATGGAGGTGCCCCAGGGCCACATAGTCAAAGGGGGCGAACAAGGCGGGGGGCACCTGGCCGCTGCCGCCTACAAAGGTGGCGCTCTCCGAGTCGGAGGTCTGGGCCCCGGCGGCAAAGCAGTGGCTCACCAGCAGGTGGCCCGCCCCCGGCCGGAACAGGGGGACAAGGCGCTCCAGCAGCAGCTCCATGCAGGCGCCCTCCCCCCGCAGGCTCTCGTCCCCCAGGAACTCCCGGCCCTGGGCGGCGTCGAAATAGGGCAGCGGGAATATCTGAAGGGCCTGGCCCTTTTCCTCCAGCAGCACAGGGGAGAAGGCGTCGGAAAGCTGGGTGGCAAAGTAGACGCCGCTGTGGCGCAGGGCGTTTTTCAGCAAGGCCATGCGGCCGGGGCCGTCGTGGTTGCCGGCGATGACGCAGACTTTCGTCCCCAGCTTAAGCAGCTGGGAGAGGGTTTCGTCAAACAGGGCGATGGCCTCCACCGGGGCAATCTGCCTGTCGTACACATCCCCGGCGATGAGCACGCAGCAGGGGCGCTCCCGCTCCACGGCGGGGAGGAATACCTGCCGCAAAAACCAGCGCTGGTCTTCCAAAAGGCTGCGGCCGTAGAGCATGCGGCCCAGGTGCCAGTCTGAGGTGTGGAATAGCTTCATAGGTGACTCCTTTAGGGTCATTGGCAAAATTCCCGGGAATTTGTGCCGCCGAAAGTCTTTCCTTTTTTTGTGAAATAGGGTACAATGGGAAAGACTCCTGTTATGGTAAACTTATCCCTGTTATTGTAGCACATTTCGCGGGGAATGAAAATAGGCGCTCCGCCTTCCCATGGGAGAGAAAGGAACCCACCATGAAGAAATGTAAGCGAATTTCCGCCTGCCTGCTGGCCGTGCTCTGCCTGCTGTGCGCCCTCGCCATGCCCGCCGGGGCAGAGGGCTTTGAGTACGGCTGGGACCAGGATTCCAACAACCCCAACGGCCCCCACTGCAAGGCCTATTTCATGCTCAACCTGGATACCCACACGGCGGTTTACAGCAACAACGCCGACGAGCAGCTGCCCATGGCCAGCCTGACTAAAATCATGAGCTACATTGTGGCCTATGAGACCATCCCCGACATTGAAAACGCCCAGATTACCATCCCCCAAAGCGTGGTGGATGAGCTGGCCGGCACCGGCAGCTCTGTGGCGGAGTTCAACGTGGGGGAGACGTTCACCGGCCTGGACTTGCTCTACCTGATGATGGTCCCCTCCGGCAACAACGCCGCCTTGACCTTGGCCAAGTACGTGGACCAGCTCTACGCCGAGGGGAAGCTCAACGGCACTTCTACCTCCGGTACCGTCTCCGCTACCGGTGAGAGTTCTGCCAGCGAGGACAGCGCCAGCTCCGACGCCAGTGGGAGCTCCTCCAGCGAGGGGACCACGGATGACCCCGAGGCCGCCGCCGCTTCCCAGTCCGCTTTGGACACCACCACCGTGGCCCCGGCCTATGGCGAGGAGGGCTTCGACGGCAGCGACTACACCGGCCGCAGCTACTTCGTCCAGCTGATGAACCAAAAGGCCCAGGAGCTGGGCTGCACCAACACCCATTTCACCAACCCCCACGGCCTGCACAACGAGAACCACTACTCCTCCGCCCGGGACATGATTACCATCACCGAGTACGCCATGAGCCTGCCCCACTTTACGGAAATCACCTCCACCACGGCCTACAACTACCATCCCGTGGGGGATGAGGAGAACGTCCGCACGGCCAACACCACCAACCGCATGCTGACCAACATGGTCTACTCCGATGGCATGTCCTACTACTACGCCTACGCCACCGGCATCAAGACCGGCTCCCACGACCAGGCGGGCTACTGCATTGTGGCCTCCGCCACCTATGGGGGCTACACCTACATTGTGGCCTGCTTGGGCAGCCCCTCGGTGGACAGCAACGTCCACGGGGAGATGCTGGACGCGGCGTCCCTGTTCCGCTGGGTCTTTTTGAACTTGAGCAGCAAGACCATCACCTCCCAGGGGGACATCTTGGCGGACGTACCCCTGGACTACGCCTGGCAGAAGGACACCCTCCAGCTGGCGGCGGGGGAGAACGTGTCCGTGATGCTGCCCAACAGCGTGGACACCAGCAGCATCATTGTGGAGACGGACTTGCCCGAGAGCGTCCAGGCCCCCATTGAGAAGGGGGAGCAGGTGGGCACAGCCACCATGAGCTACGCCGGGGAGGTCATCGCCACAGTGCCGCTGGTGGCGGCGGAGAGCGTGTCCCGCAGCGAGATGCTGTCCTTTATCAGCCAAAGCGGCTCGGTGCTCACCAGCCCCTGGTTCCTCATCATCATGGGGGTTATTCTGCTGCTGATAATTGTGTATATCATTTTGATTCTGCTGTATCGGAGGAAGCAGAAGCAGCTGCGCAAGGTGCGGAAGTACCGTGATTTATAAGAGTGACGCCCAGCGCCCTTCTGCAAGGGAGGCTAAAGCGTGCTTTCCCCCATAGGAAAACAAAGAAAGGAGCCGGCAAGGCTCCTTTTTTGCTCCCCAAAAAGAACCCCAGGAGCGCAAGGCCCCTGGGTGCGCTGTTTTAAAAGAAGAAATGGCCAATGAACATGCCGCCCACTGTGACTGCCCCGAGAATCAACAAAAGGGGCAGCCAAATCTTGCGGGCGCGCTTGCTTTCAAAGATGGGGTTTTCCACTTTGAAAAACGGGCCGTTTGTCGGCGGGATATACACAATAGGCATACGAAATACCTCGCTTTCTCTTGTGAGGCGGCAGTGGGGAAAAGACGGCTCTTACCGCCTATCCACCAAGAAGCGGCCCCAATCCAGCACGGTGATAAGCCCGTTGCCGGTGTCGGCCAAGATCCATTGCACGTCGTCGTAGGTGGTGGCGGGGCTCATCCCCTCTGGCGGGGAGAGGCGCCCCGTGACGACCGTGCTTGTCACCACAAACAATCCCTTTGTCTCTTCGGTGCCGTAACGCTCCTGCAGCTCTTCCTGGAGCCCACCGGAGTAGACCGCGTCAAAGTGAAGCTCCAGCAGCTGGCAGTTGTGGAAGTTGGCCTGGAAGGTATCTTTAATCTGCTCCATACCGGCTTGCACCTGATGCTCTTGCGGGAAGCCGCCTCCCAGGGAAACGCTCACTTGCGCTTGGGAGACATCCCCTTGCTGGATGCTGAGAAGATAGGGGACCCCTATCGTGAGGAACGCCATGACAAGCAGCATGGCCAGCAAAACCAAGGGCACTGTGTATTTCTTGCGGGTGTGGAACCAGTCCTTTGTGTTCATCCAACGGGTTTGGGAAGGCAGGTTTACAGGTGGGGGCCATACGCTTGGCATACAATCATCTCACTTTC
>ERZ1643247.1358-NODE-1358-length-22803-cov-8.285476_pt1 | contig 22803 bp, 22 predicted proteins | sample MGYA00579264_ERZ1643247 | MGnify/ENA primary metagenome ERZ1643247 (study PRJEB29033, sample SAMEA4952262) | chicken gut metagenome | biome: Broiler Chicken; feature: Gastrointestinal Tract; material: Caecum | place: Ireland | collected 2018 | study: Broiler... | reverse complement strand
GTGCGATGTTCCGTTCACTGAATCCTAAGCTTTTCAGGCGAAGGATTTCTCGATATTTGGTCATAATGGTGACCTCCTTTAACTGTATTCACATTTGACGATGTGTTCTTACAGTATAAAGGAAATCTATGTAATAGGGCCTAATATGGCTCTCATTCTCCGGAATGGTGGCTTTCAAAGTCCGGACAGGTGGCTCAAAGAGCCCCGGAATAATCAAAATGTATTTGATATCATTAATAATTTGCAATCGGCTGAATACAGAGTCTGGTATGATGAGGGAATTGATCCTGAAACTGAATGGGATGAGAATATAGTTGTTTACGTGTAAAAATGTGGATATTTTATTGCACTGATATCTGAGAATTACCTTGCATCATCTAATTGTAAGGACAAACTGAATTATGCCAGAAAATTGGAGAAACCACGTTTGTTAGTATATTTAGAAGATGTACAGCTTCCTGGTGGAATGCGGATGCGCCTTAGCAGGTTGCAGGCCATTCATAAATATAAATATGTCTTTGAAACGGCTTTTATGCAAAAATTGTTTGAAACAAAAGGGATGGAGACTTGCTGTGAAGGAGTATATCCTATAGTAGAAGAAAACCATTGGCAAATAGAAAGCAGAACGAGAGAACTAAGTAGAGAATATAAACCTACTAATCCGGATGCTGATATTCGCCTGATTCTTGCAGTTGATACATCCGGAAGTATGAGTGGACTCAGAATAGAGGCATTGAATAAAGCTATAAGAAAAATTCTTGAGGACGTTTTACATAAATATGGGGATACGGTTGATGTAGATATATTGCAATACAGTACGGAAGCGATGTGGATTTCGAAGTCAAGTTTGCCATTGCAAGTATCTGGAATGACCAATTACAGTGAGGCGTTAAAATGTCTGTTGGGATATGAATACCGATTTCCTAAATGCTCCCAATGTGCAGTGTTTTTGTGATTGATGGAGCCCCAACAGATTTATATCAAGATATGCTTTTTCAACTTCAAAAAGAGAACTAGTTTTATGTGGCCTTAAAAGTAGAAATCATGATTGGAAATGATGAAAGTTTAAAGGATGTTGCGGCGATTGTGAATTCACCCAATACAGTAATCAATGTTTCGGACCATAGTATATCTATGGTGCTTGAAGCAACTGCAGAATTAGTAATTACTGCATTGGAAACACGTAGGAATCAAATGATTATTGAAGGGAATATGTGTGAAAACCTCAAAAGTGAACACATGAACGAATCAATAGTACTTAATCTGAGGAAGATGGGATAGTAATATAATGGAAACTAATATTTCGGAAAAGAGAACGACAAACCAAAGCTCCGGCATGTACGAAGGCAGTGCCCCGTATATCTTTATCAGCTATTCTCATCGGGATGCCATCAGCATGACTGCTGTCTGCAATGTGTTAAGACATCATGGCGGTCGTTTTTGGTATGATATTGGTCTGCATTCCGGAGACGACTGGAACATGGTGATTGCATCACATTTGGAAAAATCGGCGGTGTGCCTGTTGCTCTTGTCAAAGGAAGCTGCCACATCGGAGTATGTTAAGAATGAATTGAATTTCGCACAAAATCATAGAATTCCGATACATGTGGTTTTGCTGGAAACTTTTGAATTGCCAATCGATATTGAGATGATGCTTGGCAGAATCCAGATGATAGAGAAGACGGCGGGATATGAACAGAAACTGCTGGAATCTCTTCCCGGTGAGCTTTTTGATTTGACTTTCGAACAGGAGAAAATTATTCATAATGGAATCGACCATCCGCTGTTTCAGGTGGGTGATGAGATCGCCAATCGCCAGGGAACCATCTCTTATCATGGTGTCCATAAGGACTTGGGATATGAGTTGCTTGTGCAGGCAGATCATAACAGCAATGCCAGCAGAGATATGATGCTGAGTCAGGCAAGAATCGCTGCGAATTTGTCGCATCCGGTATTTCCGAAAATATATGATGTAATGATTAAGAACGGAAACATGTATACTTTCCAGGAATATCGTGGCGAAGTATTCCTAGATCATTATCTGAATGATCATAAACTGCAGGAGACAGAGATTGTGGAATGGATTTCCACTATTATTGACGCAGTGGATTATCTGTTCGCACAAAACCTTGGATTCAGAGATTTTGCACGCGGAAGCCTTGTTGTTACTCGAGATAAAAAGCTTGCCTTGACCCGCCTGCAGAATAATTACTATGGAGTGATTAAACTTCAGATGGAAAATCGGCAGTATTATTTTGAAAAAGAAGTCGAAGAGATTGCGGTATTGCTTTACCAGCTTTGTACGGGAAATGTTCCGGTTCTTCCATTTGATATGATAAGTAGTGACAGATTAAGCAAAACTTTTGTAGATAAGGTGAACCTGATTCTTCAGAAGAGTACGAAAGAGGAACGTCGGATAAAATACAGTTCGTTCAGAGAAATTATCACGGATCTGAATCTTAAACGAATCAGTATGAGGAATGCTAGGTTCCTTAAAAAGAGGCAGACAAAATTAAGGGAATACGAGACCATAAAGAAAAATAATCTGAGCGGTGTGTTTACAAGCAATGATAATGCAGTCAGCAAAGGAAATCTGGAGGAACAGTTCGGCTTTGAATCAACTGTAGTGCTGACCGATGAAACTCCTGCAAATGCTCCTCTTATCAGAATCCGAATCTGTTCTACTGGTCAGGTGTTGGAGTTTGCCAAAGATACGATAGTGATCGGAAGAGGACAGACCTGTGATATGGTTTTGAACCAGCCGACCATAAGTCGCTTTCATGCTAAGGTGTATAGGTTATCCGATGACGAATATGTGCTGGAAGATATGAATGCTCATAATGGTACCTTTACCACATCGACGAATCAGCAACTTGAGCCAGGGCAGAAGGTAAATATCCGAAAGGGAGAGATTATTCAGCTGACATATATAAAATTGCAGATTTGTTAGGACTTGAAAAGCAAGTCGGAAAATTTGCTTCAAAGTATGTGGGGGCCAGGCATAACAGAATCATAAGAGCTACAGACAATGTTGTAGTAAGCAACACTATCTGTGGCTCTTTTTTTGATGCCTGAAATTTTGCAAGATGTTTCAAATTTTTCATTTTTAGTTTCTATGCTGGAAATTTTCTGACGATGAGGAACCACGTTTTTCATGGGATACTTATTTTAAATCAAACAACAAGGCTTTGGTGAGTGGGTATTTCACTGGGAAAGGAGAGGCTTATGGCTGAGAAGAGTGTTTTCATCAGTAAGATGGAGTATCCGTTTTTTGAAGAGGTTCATGTAAATATCGATTGGTTTGCAGGCTTTGCGATGAGCCAAAAACGCAAGTGTCAGATTGGCCTTCATCAAAATTTTCTCACGGCTTATCCGGATGAGAAAGTTCTTGAGATTTCTTCCACGAGTCTGATGTCTCTTGGATCAAAGCTTAGCGCAATGCACCTGAGCAAAAGAACGCAAAAGGGATTGACGACAGTGGAGAGCGCATTCCAGTCTTCTCGTATCTACAGTGATGGTGTAAAGAAGGTAGGCCCGTTTCCGGATTATCTGTTCCTTCCCGGAAGGGAGTGTAAGAAGCTTGTGAAGGCGGCTTCGGAAGGAATGCATTCGTACAGGTATGAATTTGATGGCATGACGTTTTATTCGCCTGCCTGGCATATATCTCAGTTCTACGATTTCCTATATCTGAACGCTCTTCTAGAACCGGAGAACAAAGAGGTGAAAGAACAACTTTTGGCAGAGAAATACACTTGTTTTACAGATCTAGCAACTAAATCGCTGAACTGCCAGGCGAGATCTGCAGCTATCTTTGTAGGGTTAGTCAGAGCAGGGTTGATTGATGAGGTCAGAGATTACAACTCTTATCTGAAACTTTTTCGGACACAGGCGAATGGAAAGGCTGTTGGTCCTCAGGCTTATGAGCATGTACAACTCCTGTATAAGAAAAAGGTTAAACTATTCTCCAAGGTTGTGCCCTGCAGATTCCGTAAGGCTGATGTGGAAACTTATTATGCGGAACATTACAGCATGCTGACAAATCGCAAAGAGGAAAACAATTATCTGGATCTCAGATGCGGGTAAAGTTTCAAAAGCTATTTCTAAGGCTGATTCCAACCGGGAGTGATAAAACTCTCGGTTGGTGAGATAGTTATATTAGAACAGAAAACAACGCAGATTCAGGGAGGAAAAAGTTATGTGGGATTTCAGATACAACGAAGAAGCAATGGTCAACTTACGGGATTCTGTGCCCGGCATCGTAAAAGGACAGAGCAGATCAGGTTTGTACATCGACTTGAATATTGAAAATGACTTTGATGATCGCAAGGAACTCGTTCCGGCATTCGGTTACTGGACCGGAAGACTTCCGGTTGGCACAAAGGTAATGTGCAGTATCAGAAAGCCGGCCAGAGAAGGTAAGGACATTCTGGTTAGTGTCGATTCTATCGTTTATGAAGATGAAATGGCGGCATAAGGAGTTGTTAGCGCAATGCCGTCATTAATTAAAATGCTGACAAAATCAACAGTGATACAGAGAGGAGTGGTGTGATATGAAAAACCGCGATGTAACACAACTGACGGATAGAATCCGTCTGGAATATGGATTTACACAAGAGGCAGCGAAGGACAGAGCCATGCAGGCGCTGGAAAACTGTCCCTCTGCATTGGCTCAGAACTTAGAGGAGTGGGCAAAAGGGCAGAAACTGACTGACATTTACATTGGTCAGTATTCGTTGCCGATGATTCTGGCAATCTGGAAGAACAGGGATTTCCTGAAAGCCATGGAGGTTATGACCGAACTGGATAAGGGCGACACAGAAATCGCTGAGCTGAAGATCTGGAATATGCGGAGGTAGACTGGTTGGGAGCATATGGAGTATATCCCACCCGGTATGGGAATCTGAGTAATGATCAGCTCTATGCCATGTTCCGCGAATCTACCTACAGCAAGATTAGTGAGAGCGAGAAGCTGGAGCTTCTTCAGGAGGCTGTGAATCGTGATGCTCTTGAGAAGGGTGAGGTTGGTGTGCCAGAAGTACGTTTCGCAGATTTACCGGCAAACGAGAGCGGCAATGCGGCCAACGGAGTGATTAATGTAAACCGGGATATGGCTGTCAATGGTACGCAGTCCCTTGAATATAACGGACAGACAATTCAGCATTCAATCAGTGATTACAACGTTCAGTCTCTGAACACAGTTTTGCATGAAAACACCCATTGTTTTCAGGATCAGATCATCGATAGGACGATAACTATTGAGGATGCTCAGAAGACAGCTGAGTATCAGGCAAACAGCTTTACATCCAGTGCTGTCCTGCAGGATGGAAGATATCAGCTGGGCAGCCAGTATCTGATCGGTGAGACTGCAAATGGATACTACTGTTATTACTTCCAGTCAACGGAACGAGACGCATTCCTTAGCGCAGAAGAGAGGACAACAGCAATACTGAGAGGACTTACAGAGAAATACGGTACAGAACCGTCGTTCGAAGCATATACAAAATCAGTAGAATCAACAGGCTATCATGCAACGGAACGGGAAGCAATAGAGCGGTTCCAGAATCCCAATTTTGAACGGGATCTTAATCAAACCCTTCAGAACCAGTATTTTGGTACTAATGTTCCGGTAGATAAGAATACAGAAGCAACAGTGAAGGCTGAGATGGTTGCAACCTACAAAAGTCTTCAGCAGCAGATTACACAGGCAAATAATTTGTCAGCGAAGGAGGATACGAAGATGCCATTTGATCCGAACAAACCGGTAAGTCTTGAAGAGTACAATGCAACTCTCCGAGATTCAGTGAATGCTTATTATGAGCATTCACTGAATGATCCGACTATGTCAAAAGAAGAAGCAATTAAGTCCACTGCGGAGATGGGTGAGAAGTATATTGATGCGGTTCAGGAGTTTCAGGAATCACAGGGGATGCAAACCACTGCCGGTGTAAGCATGAACGAAGGCGTCCAGTCCATTGGATCTAATGGAATTCAGGCAGATGCCAATGCATTGGACACGACTGACATTTCTGCCGGGGATATTGGTGCTGTAGATTCCGGAGTAAACGGAGGCAGTATCGGCGATGATAACACAGGGGGTATCGGTGATGATGACTCCGATGGTGTAGATAATGACGGCGATGGCGTTGATGATGGCATGGATATTTAAAAGGAGGGTCAGCCTATGGCATATGATTTTGGACAGAAACGAATCGGGACAAGCAGCAATCAGAAAAGAAACAGTGGCATGTACACGAAGACCATCTTAGGGCATAGCGTCGGAGACATTCCGGTTCCTGCATGGACAGCGGATAAATCACGAAGTCCGTTTGTTGCATTTCAAGATCCAAAGACTCAGAAGTTGTTTGGTTTGAGCAGAGATATGCTTGCCTATGGCTTATTAGCTCTTGGGGCACCCGGCACTGGTAAGACAAATTTTTTTAATATGACACTGGATCGTATGCTTGCCACCATGCAGTCAACAGATGTGATTATTATCTTCGATACGAAGGGTGATTATCTGGATACTTTCGGAAGCAGAATTCCGGACAGCATGAAGGTTGTCATCGGTAATGGCGATGCATATCGCAGGATTACCGCCTACCATAATATTTTTGCAGAAGTAATGCCACGGGAAAATGATGGAAAACTGGTCTATACGCCGGAATCCGACGAAGATGCACTGGAACTTTGTGAACAGCTTTTTCAGTCCATGCAGAGTGAGACACAGCCTATTTTTTCTGCAATGGCCGAGCAGGTTGTTGCGGCGGTCATAATTTATTTTATGAGAACTTACTGGAGTTCTGATCAGTCGAAACTGAACAACAAAGAATTTATCAATTTCTTTACTCACAGTACCAATGAGAATCTTAAGAAAATTCTCAGCCTGGATTATATGTCTGATCAGCGTAGCTGCATTGACTATATCTCAGGCAAGGGAAACCGGACGCAGGGTGTAAACTCTTATGTCGGTTCCATGTTGAAGAAGATGTTCGTCGGCCCGTTTGCACAGGCCGATCCGGAAAGAGAGTTCTCTATGAGAGATATCATATGCAGCGGAAAGAAGAAAGTTGTCTTTATTGAATATGACCTTCGTAAAGGCAGACTGCTTGCCCCTATGTATGGCATTCTCATCGACAGAGCTCTTGCTAACGCACTGGGTGGAAGACAGAAGGTGAAAAATAATAAGTACTTTCTGTTAGATGAAATTCTCCTTCTCCCGAGGCTTGAGCATCTGTCAGACAGTTTAAATTTCGGGCATTTTCTGGGAGTCAGGATGATGTGTGGACTTCAGAATATATGCGAACTTGAGGAGCAATATGGGAAGACTGGCGCAAGGAACATCCTGTCGTCTTTCCAGAATATGGTGGCATTTAGATGCGAGTGAAGATCCGTTCCTGTTTACATTGCCGTTGTACGGTTAAATTAGAATGCCGGACGACAGGAAGGAAGTGAAACTATGAGTAATAAGAGAATGATTATCAATGAATGTGAGCGTATGAATGCAGCAAGACGTGTGTTCGAGGGGCGTGTTGACAGCGCATCCTTTTTCCGCAATATTCACGGCGATCTTCTGATCAGCGGAGTTGAGGCTGGGAATCAGGCAATGGTGCTGGATTTGTTCTGCAGCGGTCTGGAGAAAAATGACATGCCCACAATCCTGCTCACTAGTCATCCGGGGCTGATGACGGCTATACAGCAGAAAGTAAGTGCACATGAGATTGATTGCGTTATGACATCATGTCCTGAGGATAAGAACTATCATCCATTTTATGGCATGTCTGCACAGCAGATTCTTCGCTTTGTCCGTATGACGGCGGAAGAGATGGGGTATGGCATTCTGACCGACCAGGTCATGATATATGCTGCCGCCGTTCTGAATGTCGTTGCCGCAAAGTATCCGGTATCCCTGCCGGCCATCGTACAGCTCCTGAATGAGGATGATGATTTTATCTCCGAATTTGCTCTGCAGTCAGGTCTCTCCAATGTGATTGCCGATAATATTCGCGCTAATCATGAAGCAGGCATTGTGCTTCGCAGACTCTTTGAACGCATGGAAGAGATATTTGAAGATATCTATACCCCCGGCAGCGATACGAAATACAACTTTCAGAGCGGAGCAAAGGGGAACCTGGCTGGGATGGCCATGTACGCATGCTCTTGTAATCAGAATATTTTCAACTCCTATCTGAAGGAAGAAATTTTTCATACCCTGAAACGAGTGCAGCGAATCCGTATCATCCTTGATGAAATGCAGTTTGTGGATGAAAATGACGAATTAATGAAGTATCTTATGCAGACCAGACGTCAGGGGAAAATTGAACTGATGATGGTTTCGCAGAATGTCAGAGAAGCAATGCACGGTAATGCAGAGTTGGATTTTCCAAATGTGGTGCTTTTCCATCATGGTATACCGGCTGCAACGGATGATCTTTCCCGTGATCTGTTCGGCTCTTATCAGTATCATTACCCGGCACTGGTCGCCGGAGATACACCGCATATCCTCGTGTCGTTCAAGCGCGCAGTATACTGGCAGCCACAGACCGAAGAACGTCTTCGTGTCCGGAGTCAGGATATGTATGCAAAACTGGGATTTTTTGGTGGAACATCTGATTATCTGGCAGTTAAGACCACAGCAAATGCGAATGTCTATTTGATCCGCACATCGGACTTCCTGCCTGTTGAGGCAGGGGTTCCAGTTGTGGTGTGATGCTGCTGGTGTATCCCACTGTCAGACGAGAAAATAGTTTCAAAAAAGGCTGAAATTTAAGTTTCAACTCTGGCATCAGGTACACCTATAAGAAACAGATTCCAGATCTTACAATAGACTTAACAACAAAAGCAGGGAGGTCGGGAGATGGCGTCATATACAGATACGGAACCGAGGGAGGTGATGTGAACATGAGACGTGAAGGGAATATCTTTGACCAAGAAAGCTACCGAGGAACCGGAGTCCGAACCCTGTCCGGTGTAACGCTTACGCTGATTGTCTGCTCCGTTCTTTCCGGACTGGCAGCTTTTAGTATCATTGCCAATTTTGGAGCGGTGACAGCGCGGATTGCCATTTTCATGGCCAACCTGTTGTCCTCCGGCTTTCCAATCCTGATTGTGATAGCAACTGTTGTTTATTTTGCCGTGCGGCTGAAGTGGAAGCTGCACAGAAGCTTTTGGGGGTGGTGACAGATATGGATTATCAGGCAGTTACAGTGTGGACCGTGATCAAACGGTTTCTGATTGGCTGGGCAATAGCAGGAGCACTGCTGCTGGTGGTCAGCTGTATCAAATATAAGGAGTTTATTGTTACGGCATTTGCCAATAACACCTGGGCATGGATCAATGCGGTCATGCCGATTGTGCTCATGGTATTGGCCATCGTTTATATCATCAGAGCTTTGTTAAGATAAAAGGGAGGATTGCACAATGAATGCATCTGTAATGAATGGTAACTTTAATGGATATGCAGGTTTTGACAAGGAGGAAAAGCATATGGATATGATCAGAACCGGAAGATATAAGAACCATGGCCAGCTTGAGGATCAGGCAGCAGGCACTGCGGACGTAGAGGCATTTGTATTCAGAAATGGCGAGGTGGTACCTGAAAACCAGGCAGAGAATTCTACTACTCCTGTCATTAAGACAGCCAATGAGCCGAACTTCGGTCAGCTTGAGGATCAGGCCAGTGGAACGGCAGACGTGGAGGCGTTTGTATTCCGCAACGGCGAGGTGGTTCCTGCAAGCCAGGCGCAGAATTCCAGCACCCCGGTAATCAATACGGCACCTGAGAAAAACTATGCACGATAGGAGGGATGCAAATGTATTGGTATGAAAAAGAGAATGGTGCTTTACTGCAGTTTGAAAAAGATGCTTTTCTGAAGTTTATGCGCGAGTATAATCATCCGAACATGAAGATGATGTTTAGTTATGATAACAAGCACAGATTCTGTGTGGATTTGACCCTGCCGGTTAAGCCGGCACCAGATCAGCGCTGGCGAACCTTTGTATTCCATGTGGTATACGAGCATGATCACCCGGGCAGAGATGCCGATGGTCTCTTTGGTGGCTCAATCAAAGTGTATCCTATGACAAAGCTGAAGCCGGGATTTCATCATTTAATCTCTGATTCCACGATGGGCCTTCCATACATCTGTCAGGTAAAATCTACGGACCCTGCTTCTGTGAATGGCTATACCGCCATGACCAGAGTTCTTCGTTGGATTGATGTATACTGTGTATGGGAGAAGACAGGTGTAGACCGCGACAGATAATGGAGGTGCATATGTTTCAGCGTAAGAGAAAGTATCGTGTTTACATTACCTGCAATACTTACAGAGGGATGCTGCTCGAGGTGGGGCGGCATCCCGGCAACGAAAGCATTATCCAGATGCCGGGCATCCGCATCGGAAATGACTTCTTTTTTGACATGGTATCGGACAGCGGAATTAACGCCACATATACTCCAACAATGTGTGAGAAGGATCATGTTTATGCCGATCATTTGTCAACACGTCTCAGCGAATATTATGACTTCTCAAATGGTAAGCTGACCGTCTCTCAGGTTCACAGACATCCGGATGGGTACCTGCATTTCAGCCCTGGTGATCATCCGGCAAATATCAAACTTGCACAGCAGTTTGGTGGTGTTGTAAACGGACTTATCTTCATTGATCCTGAATTTCGGATTAAGTTCTGGTATATCGATGAAAATGGTGATGAGACAGAAGCAGAGTATGAGATCAATGATAAGGCAGTCAGAGCGGCCATGCCCCGTATTGACCTGCACAGACTCAAAGAAACTGTAGAACACAATGAAGCATCAAGAAAGGCGGCTAAAAAAGCAGAGCGTAGAACAATTGCATCAGCCGAAGATAAAGGATCAATCCGCACAAGATTGTCTAATTTGTTCAGGAGATACTCAGAGGAGGAAAAATATATGGATAATAGAACAGCAAATGCATTACAGATGGCAGCGGTATCGGCCGAAACAGAACCGGTTAAGACAGAAACTGCAGAAGTTGCTTTTGTGGACAATACCGCAGAGAAAGGAACATCTGAGGAAGCCTTCATGGATTTTGAAAAGATGCAGGAGGCGCTCAGACCATACACGGTTTTAATCCCGGAAGAGTACCGGAAGCAGCGTTATGAGGGTGAACTTTGGGGTTATTATCACCCAGAGACCAAAACCTATAACATTGTACAGGATGCGTTATACGACGCAAGAACAGATGCGAAAGCCTTGGGTATGGCGGTCAGAAAAGAGCACACAGGGAGAAAAGCCGGTGACATTTCCGGTCAGTTTGGTCTTTCCATTGTCTGGAATGAAGAGCAGGCTGAAATCTCTGTCAGAGATAATTCCGGAGCAGAGATCAATATTGATTATTACTCTACACGCCAGGATGTATTTTCCAGAAACCAGGGAATCGTAGAGCAGGACAGAATGGCAGCAAAGCAGGCCATCATTTCCGGTACCGGATCCGGCGGTTTCAAGGTAGGTCTGGAACTGGTAAGAGCAGGGATCGGTTCTCTGATCGTGGCTGACAATGACATCCTTGCTTATCACAATGTCTGCCGTCACGAATGCGGTATCCATGATGTAGGTCGTTATAAGGTTGACTGTTTCAAGGAGAGAGCTGCTGACATCAATCCGAACTGCAGGGTTTATACCTTTCGGGAGCTGATCCAACATGTGGATCCTGCTGAACTTGAGAAATTGATCTGGAAGGATTCAATTATCCTTTGCTGTGCTGATAATCGTCATTGCGGCTATGTCTGTAACAATCTGGCAGATAAATACGGTATTCCGATGATTGATGCAGGCTGTGGCCCGAGAGCCTCCACAGGAGAGGTGTTCTGGTATAAACCGAATTCCGCCATGGCATGCTACACCTGTGCTTATGGCGAAGATAAGGGTGTCGATTACACCAATCAGGCGGTGCGCAGACGTTTCTATGCGACGGAGACAGAACTTGAAAAGCTTCATTTCCAGCCGGGGATGTATCTGGATATCCAGCTTACAGCGATCTTTGAAGCAAAGCTGGCTATCGACCTTCTGATGGAGAATGAGGAAGGTTATGAGACAAAGCTGCTTCCATACATCAATCAGTGTACGGTGCTGCTAAATTATCCGGTAGATCAGGATGTTAATCCGTATATGCATCTGTTTGGCACAGAGACCGAGCGAAAACCGTTTAGCTGGAAGTCCGGACCGGCACAAAAAAATGGATCCTGTTCCTATTGCGGAACAGAGAAACTATCTTCAGATATCGGATGTAATACTGTGGCATAAGTTTCAAACGTAGTTTCAGCAGAAACAAAAGCCGCCGGATGATGAAATAATCAGAGGAGTTTATCCTTAAACTATCAAAAGACAGGAGGAAAACAAAATGAACACAATGGATTTACTTAAACTGATGATGGCACTTTCCGGTGGCTTTGCTGAAGGCAATGCTTCTGATGAACTGGAGAAACTGGATGATTTGCTGACAGAAGCAGGTATTCACGTATCAGGACGCATTATGAGTCCTGTAAGGGATCAGGAGGTTTTGTAAGGAGGCATTTCTAATGAGTTATGTATTGATTAATGGCAAACGATACTATAAAGATGACAGGACCGGAAGAACCACACTGGATAATGTATCTCAGACGGAAGCTGACCGCAGGGCTCAGAGAAATCAGAGGACAGCAAGTAATGAAGGCAATGTGATTCATACAACCGGCACGGCTGGTACAACTGTCCGTACAGGCTTTCTGTGGAAGGCTGTTATTGCCTGTGCTGTAATTATCTTGTTTATCGGAGCGTTTTTCTACAACCGTTCTCATGTATCTTCGGAAGAGCAGGCCATCACCGACTACATGAATGCGCAGCAGGCACAGGATTTATCCGATACGGTGGAAGCTGAGACCGTCACAACGGAGGAGGTTCAGGACATTGATTCTGATGATGAAACAGCATCTGAAGAAAATGCAGCATCGTCAGCCTATCTAATGCCAGATAGTGCGGATCGATACCTGGAGGTGTCTGATATTGAAGGCTACAGCCGCGATGAAATTCAGATGATTATTAATGAGATGTATGCCAAGCATGGACGGGAGTTTCATACACAGGAGAATATTGACTATTTCAGTGCACAGGACTGGTATGAGCCGGTAGCTGGAAAGTCCGATGAAGAAATCGATAATGAATTTAATGAGTATGAGAAAGCAAACATTGAACTGTTATGCAAATATCGGTAGATGCAGAAAATAGACTTATCAAAATGATAGGGGGGAATCTCAAGTGAGATATTCAGATAAAGACTGTATCGTAATTGGTTTCGATCAAGACCGCGTTCATTTGACTTCTGTCATTTTGATGAGCGGTAAAAGTGGACTGAAGAAAATGATTCAGGGAATCAGCGGGAAAAAAGAGATGGAGATTTACCACATTAACTTTGCTGATAAAATCTGTATAGAGGTGGGACGTGTGAGCTTGCCGCAGGACATTCTGGCTGTGGATATGGTCATTGAATTCAAGCCAGAGGAGGATGGTGGAACTGTAACGATCTGCAATACCAATCAGGTGTGGCGTTATACAGTGCTGGAAAAAACGCAGGAAACTGAGAAGAATTCGATGAAATCTGCAGTAACTTTGTCGCAGACAAGTGAGAATGAGACAACTGCAGGCAAATCAAAATGCATCGTGGATAAGGATAAAGTCCGTGAACTTGAGCAGAAGAAGCAGACAAAAACTGTCTGGCCAGATGAACTGGCGGCACAACTGAAGCGTGATATTTACGGACAGGACGAAGCTATTAAAAAGATCAGTGAACTGATTTCAGCAAATCTTCGTAGAAAAAAGCCGGAGGTTGAGGTTATTGTTCTCTTTGGCCCGACCGGTGTTGGAAAAACAGAGGTTGGAAAAGCTCTTCCAGGAGCACTGGAGAAGCTGACAGGACAGGCTTATGGGTTTCACCAAATTGCCCTCAACGAATTCATTGGCGAGCATTCGGTCAACAGATTCTTCGGATCCCCACCTTCCTATGTAGGCTATAAGGATCCTACAGTGTTTGAGCCTGTCCGCTCCAATCCATATCAGGTTTTCTTGCTGGACGAGATTGAGAAGGCAACGGATCGCATTTACACCGGGCTTATGGAATGCTTTTCCAGCGGTGTGGTTCACCTTGCGGACAATTCACCGGATATTGACTTGAGCCATGTGATCTTCGTTATTACCAGTAATATTCCGGTAGATATGAAGGCTTATGAAGAGGCGTCAGCATTTCGAAAGAAGGAGATTTGCAGAAACACTCTCGCTAAGGCATGCGGTCATCCGGAAATCGCCGGCAAGATTACGAACTGTCTGGCTTTCCGTGAGCTTCCCGTAGATGCGCTTACAGACATTGTCAGCAAATTTGTGGTGGAAGAGTTGCAGAATTACGAGATGGAACTTGAGCATATGGACGAGGAACTGATGGTGCAGCTGAAGGAACAGCATAGCAACTATGGTGCCAGAGGCGTCAGGGACGCTGTGAGAGAAGCAATCACAGCAGCAACGGTGTATGATCGCAATATTGACCGATACAAAGGCCGCAGGGTTACGCTGTCAGGTGATGTAGAAAATATTGTCATAACGATTGTACCGGAGGAGGAGATAGTTCTTCATGCCGGGGCTTGACAGTAGGCATGATTTGATCAGAAATGTGTTTCAAAGTTTGAAAGACAGTTTCAGTGGGATAGAAATCATGGTAAAGAAGGTGGAAAGCTACAATAAATCCGAGAGAACAGCATAACATCAAGTGTTGTTCCTGGAAAGGAGGTGGTGATCAGAGTAAATCCCAGAGGTAACTATACAACTTTAGGAAACGGAAAAGCGGACAGCATTTTGCAATGGCTCATGGGAGAATTCTATGATAAAATAAAAAAAATTGTTGATAGCTTCTCCGTTAATCTTTAGTCATAGACCCTGAAGCAAACTGAAAGCAAGGATTGATGTAAACTGTAACATTATGAGGTGAAAATCATGTATGAAGTGATTAAGAATAAAGGAAAATTGGTAAAAGCTTATCAGCTGGGAAGTAATAATGCTGTGATAAAAGAACTGATGCAGAATGGCAAGATTTGTTATCTTGGGGAGGACAGGTATGAAATCTATTCACAGGAGGCGATTAATGGAAATGTCGGCGGAGAGAAAGCGATGGCAGGTGACTGGATCAAGCTGGATAGTATCGGCAACCCTTATCCCAACGATAAGGAATACTTTGAAGCAAATCACAGACACATCAAAGGTAATACCTTCGAGCAGCTTCCGAAGCCTCTGTCTGCCTGGGATGCGAAGCTTGAGATGTGTCCAGAGGTGATGTTTCTGATAGAAAAGAAGGGGCTGGTCATTGATAAGGCATCTTCAGACAGAAGATATACGGCGCAGCTATGGGGAACCATAGAGGCAGCAGCAGAGGATGCAATGATCGTTTTCTACAATATTTCTTATGATGATGCAGGCAATGTAACCGATTGTGACTGGAATTTCGTTGAGAGAGGTGAATTTGACAGAATATACAGCGTGATCCGATAGGTTAGGTTATTTTCACAAGGTTTAATGGATATAACAACTAAAAACCTTCCATACCGAAAAGGTATGTCGAAATTCAATAATTCAGGCAAATAAAAAGGCATAGATTCTACGCCTTTGGTATAATTGAATTGATGAAAAACAATCTCTCAAAGGAGCAAATCTATGCCAACTTCCTTTTTATCGCGGGATCGGGATGGACAGGAATTTTATTTTTCAATTTCTTCATTTTCGCAAATTAATGACACTACCCTAGGCTTGAAGGGGGAAAGTACATGAAAAAGGAAAAATCAGTGGTTCGAACTCTCAAACAGGAATATGGAATCTTTTTCTCATATATATTTTATTAGTTAAAGGTTGTATGTACGAAAGAGGAGGATCAATTATGTTGGATAATTATGAAAAGATGCTGCAGATAGCAAAGCATCTGGGATATTCATCTTTTACAGATTTACAGAAGACGGCGTTCCGGTCAGAAGATGTGTATGATTCCGGTAAGGATCTCTTTATAATCGGGGAGACATCCTCAGGAAAGACTCTGATTCCTATGCTTATGTATTATGCGGCATATCAGGAGGCTCGAGAAAAGCAGCAGAGAACCCCCCAAATGCTTTTTGTTGTTCCTTATCGGGCATTAGCCGCTCAGAAAAAGTTGGAGATTGAACGGTTGTTTCAGGGAGAAGAACTCGATATAGTACAGTCAACCGGCGAGTATCGACAGAACGATGATGAGATTCAGCGCGGTGAGGTAGATATTGCCGTTATTATTACAGAAAAGGTTTACAGGTATGCGTCTAGAGATTCGGCCTTTTTATCCAGATATGATTTTCTGGTTATTGATGAAATCGGACTTCTGAACGATAACTCTCGGGGCATCCGCATTGATTTTATTCTGGCATGGGCACATAGCCAGCGGATTCGGTCTGGAAAACCAAGGATTCTTATGCTAGGGACACCGTTTTACAGTTGGGAAGCTTATATCAGTAAATACGGTTTTACAGAGATCAAGGCAGATGGTCGTCCAGTGGAGCTCTCAAAAAATACCATCTTATATCATAAAGAATGGGGAATTCTAGGGACAGAAGGAGCAGATCCTTGTGTAAGCCGATGTCGTTTGATGAATCAGGCCAGGTATGACAATCTGATGAGCAGTTATGAAAAGCCCAGCATTTCATGTGAATTTTATCCAGTGAAAAATACGCTGTGTGATATCATCGATTTGAAGCAGAAACCTGGCGAAAGATTTTTCTGTCCCTATCTTTCCGATATGTGTAAAAGTCCTGTTGCAATTCTTCCGCCAAACTGTAAGAGTATTTCTACGTATGTCCTGTCAGAACTGTGCCGATATCATCTGAAAGAAAATCGCCAGATTCTGATCTTCTGGAACAACCGGGAAGAAGTTCGCCGATTGTGCAGGGATTTATATCTGATGCTTCGGGATGTACTGCCGTGTCTCACGGACGGGGAGGCATGCAGGCAGAAAGTTCTGAACGCATGCGATATCAATGAGGATGACGTCTATGGAGTGCTGGAGGACAGCACGCTGAAAGAGGGCGAGAGGTATATTTATTACCAGGCGCTAGAGGCGGGAATAGGTTTTCATAGTTCGTCGGTGCCGAATGAACTTCGAACCTACATAGAACAAAATCTGCTGGAGGACACAAAGCTGAAAATTGTCTGTAGCACAGAAACTTTGGCGTTCGGTGTAAACAGTAATGTGGATGTGGTCATTATCGCGGATCTCACCAAACAGACTGAACAGGGAATGCGCTATCTGACCCAGAATGAATACCAGAATTATATCGGACGCGCCGGACGGTATTCCAGAAGCAGACAGAAGAGCAACAGCAAAGGATATGTATACACATTGGTCAAAAGGAATCAGCAAACTGTATGGAACGAGCTGATCAGAAGCGCGGACAGTCCGCCGTTGCTGTACAGCCTTTTTTTCCAAGCGGCAAACACCGCGGGACCGATGTTCATTCTGAATCTTTTTACAGATGAATCCTCGAAACTCAGCAGAGAAGAAATTCAGGATATGATACAGACTCTGCCCCGGCCGGACGGGTATGAAGAGGAAGATCTAATCGAAATTGTCCGGAATTCTCTGAACTTTCTGGTGGATAAGAAGCTTCTGCAGTACAGCACGCGGAGGCTTGAGGGCAGAGGACGGAAGGAATCTCGGAAGCGATATTGCCTTACCTTGTACGGCAGCCAGATGAAGGGGTATATTCTCGACAGCTCGGATTATGATCTGGTTTACCATTCGCTTGAAGAACAGACGAACAAGGGAATTTGGCAGGAGATCGATATCGTCACGTTGCTGTACCGGCTTTTGTCATCCAGACATGCGACAGAGTGTCTGGGCGGAATGTATACCAACGCAAAGGCGGAAGTCGATCTTCAGAGTACATATGAAAATCTGAAAGCTCGCTATGCCAAAGGCGACATACCGGAATGGCTGGAGAAAATGAATCTTAATAACGATAGACAGGTGAAGCTTTTGCATATTCTGGTGGGACTAATGAGCTGGATGGACAGCGATAATCCGAGAATGATTTTTCGGAACTGTAAGATTCATTATTCTCTGCTGTCGAAGCTGGCGGAGCAGCTGGCTTACCTTCTTGAGATCGGTCAGCTGATGCTCAGACATCTGCTGACCGAACAGTGGATGGAGCGGCGGGAACAGTTCAGGAAATTTGAAAGTTTTGGAATTCCGGTGGATGAGTTCGGCCTGGAGGAAGAGATCTGTAAAAAGGAAGCGTGGCTGCAGAAAATACACTGTTCCCTTTATTATGGCATCCACGCCGGAGTCTGGGAAAAATTCCTGAGTTTCCTGGAAGCGAGTCAGGACGAAGGGGCGGCGGCTCTGGCGGACAGACTTTCGCCGGCCAGGATCAATCCGGAAACGGCGAGGAGCCTTCGGAAAGCGGCGGTGAGATACCGTTTCTTTGAGCGGCCGTCCAGAGCGCAGGACGAGGATATAGAGGTAAGAAACAATTACAGAGATCAGAAGCGCCAGTATCAGAAGGATGTGCGCAATATGGGCAGGTATTACGACGCGTTTTTTGCCGCGTCCTTCGGAGAAAACTATACTTTGGAAGAATGAAAGGGGATGTACATATGGAGGTTCGGGTACTGTCGGACGTATACGACGTATTTGGCTGGGACAGAGAGGACAGGTCCAGTATCTATGCGAAAACGTTGGAAAATATTGAAAGTCGTCTGAAAAGCCGGCTGCCGGAAAACGATGAGGTGGAACTGACGGCTCTTCAGAGGCTTGCGTTGAGTCACAGGGAGTTCTGCGACGACTGGTCGGATTCTGACAGAGTGCCGAAACATCTGATTGTTCAGGGCGCCACGTCTTCGGGAAAAACATTGCTGTCCGAGCTGAATATTCTCGATGTGGTGTCCCGGAGACTGCAGGCGATTGTCCTTGTGCCTCTGAAGGCGATGGTACACGAGAGGACCCGCCAGTTTATCGATGATCTGGAGGGACAGGGCCTGCGTGTCTATGGTTCCAGCAGCGACTATATGGACAATGATGAGCGCCTGATCAACGGAGAATATGATGTGGCGATCATTGTGTATGAGAAATACTATGCGATGCTGAGCCAGAACGGAGGAGCGATTCTGGACGCCTGCCGCCTGCTGGTGGTGGATGAGCTCTCCATGCTCAGCAAGGAAGAACGGGGGCCGAAGCTGGAGATGGCGCTTGAGATCACCCGTATAAAAAATCCGCAGACCAGGATTATGTGTCTTGCCACCAGCGACTGCAAGACAGATAAGATCAGAGAGTGGCTGGGAAAGGACACAATACAGATCAACAGTCCGCTGCGGCCGGTGGGACTGGACGAATATATTCTGACGGAAAACGGTACCGGAAAACACAGGTATATCCCCAGCGAAAAGGAATTTGACAGCATTGACGTCAATGCACAGAAATTGAGGGAAAATGTCATTTCCGAGGATGTGCAGCTGGAGATACCCGGATACAATGAAGAACTGAGAGACAGGGAAAAGAGAGAAAAATTTCTTCTTGCAGTGATCCGTAAGATTTATCAGAAGAATCCGAATGCAAAAACGCTGATCTTCGCCGCGACAAAGGCAGATACGGAACGGTATGCCGACTTTCTTTCCAGGCAGGCGGGCGACATTTTCGGGCCGGTGACCGAAGATGAGGAATTCCGTCAGACGATGGCGGACATTGAAACCTGTGACAGGGATGATGACAGGGACCATATCAAGACATTGATGAAGAGGGGCCTCAGCTACCATAACTCAGGGGTATCCACAAACCTCCGTGAAATCATCGAGTCTGCCTTTCAGCGGAACAGCTCTCCGGTCAAGGCAGTTGTTGCGACGGAGACTCTGACCGTCGGCGTCAATATGCCTTTTGACGCAATGATTATGATGGACTGCCGGGTGCCGAAAGGAAAAGGAGACAAGGTGGAGCTTACCAGCCAGGAGTACAGAAACTATATCGGACGCGCCGGTCGGCTGGGACAGAGCAATACGACGGGGCAGACGTATCTGTATGTGAGAAAGAAAGAACTGACTACTTTCTGGCGCAGCTTTGACGAAGAGCCGGTGGAGATTTCCTCGGCCCTGAAGGATGCCAAAGAGACGGAGCGCGCCCCTTATTTCCTCGGTCTGCTTGCGGTCAGCACCAGGGGAGAAGCCTTTGATATCCGGAATCTCACGGAGTTGTATGACCGGAGCCTTTCCAGAATTTTTGACAGCAAACAGGTGGATATTGAAAAGATTCAGAATGAACTGTATGATAACTATCTGGTGGATATTGTTGGAAAAAAGAAAAAAGGCAGAGGAAATCTTCCCGGATACCATCCGGAAGAACCTTCGCTTTTACAGCTGAAGGTGTCTGCTTTCGGTAAAGATATGGCACCATATGCGCTTTCCATGGAAACATGCCTGAGTATTTACAACTATTTCCTGCATGGGTCGGAAAATGGAGGGATGCCTGCAGGAATCACAGAGAAAATGATTGATTCCGATTATTGCCTGTTGGAAATCCTGTATCATGTGTGTCAGCATCCGGAGATTGCCCGGTCATCAAATCTGATGATGCCTCAGAATGTAGGGCTGAATGCGTCCAGACTTTACACGGCAACAGCGACAGTGAAGAAAAAACTGAATCAGATGTTTGCGGAAAAGGATGACAGAGGAAACTATAAGCATCAGTTGTGGAAGGACTGCGAAAACACAAATGAACTGCGGGCGGTTGCCATGGGAACCAATACGGTGGATCAGACAGAGAAACTGCAGGCCGCGATGCGGGCGATTCTCATTTATTACTGGACACAGGGAAAGCTAACCAGCGAAATTAAAAAGGGGACAGGATTCAATACTTTTCTGAAGATTATCAGTGGAGATCTGGAACGTCTTGCCGAGGTGATCAGCTTTCATCTGGACGCTATATACAGAAGTCTCGTGACGGCGGCCGCCGGTTCTCGCATGGTTCTGGCAGACAGCCAGGCGCTTGCGGCGTTTTATGCTCTCCAGACGAGAGTGAAATATGGAATGGGCCGTGATCTTGTGCCACTCGCCAACACACATGTACACGGTCTGGATCGTTCCGGACTTCTGGAATTTGGAAGGCTGTGCGCCAAGATGGGCAAGACGCCCCTGGAACTTCTGATGACCCTTCCGGACCGCGTGATTGTAAAGTATATGACTCTGCTGCAGCGAAATCTGGTGTGTCAGCGCAATAATGCCCGTTATAGACACGCGAATCAGTTTGATATCCTGTTGAAAGCGATCGAGAGCAATATCGGATCTGACTTTTCCCCCGAGCTTTCGGCAAATCTTCAGCGGATCTTTGAGTGGGGCATGGAAGGGAATGACGCGGATGCTCTGCTCACTGCGTTTCAGAATCTGCTGAGCCACAGAAAGAATAAGAGAAAAATTTTCGGCGATTTCTCCCAGGTTGACCGCAGGGGAACGGATCCGTATCTGGTATGGACCGGAAAGTGCAGGACAAATCGTGATGGGGAGTCTGTGGAGGACGATATCCTCCTGGGCGTGCTGACGGGCGATCCGGGAGAATCCGCCGCGGTTCGGGAGTTCCTGAAGAGAGAGGCCGGCAGCGGGATGGCCAGGGCCCGTATTCTGATTATTCCCAACGACGGCGGGAAGCTTCTGGAGAAACAGGGCTGGAATCCCGGGGATGTGGATGTGGTAATGACCAACTCGATTTTCGCAGAGCTCCTTGTCAACGCGATTGCACTGAGAGGAAGCTGCGACAGAGCTCTGCTCAGTATCCTGACAGATCTGAAGGGTGTATTTGGCGTGTCTATTGAGAAGAACCGTCCGTCCGATCTGCTGCAGAATTATATTGTGAAGGAGAAAGACCAGGGAGTCCGGCCGCGTTTCCGGCTTCTTTACTCCGGCAGCATTGACGATACAATCAGGTTTGATTCGGCGAAGCTGATCAACACACTGACCAACACCGAGGATCTCAGCAATTACGAGGTGCTTCCGTGGGGATATGCGCTGGAATGTGCGCTGGAGACGAGGGATTACAACGATTTTACAGACTGTCCGACGATCATCTGCCTGAGCAGCGAGAATGTGATCGGCAGCAGAAGCCTGACGAAATTCCTCTATAAAATGGGTCAGCAGAACTACAGCAACTGCTTTGTACTTTTTGAGTCGGAGCAGGCGCATGAACAGTGGATCAGAGCGGCGGAAAAAGCGGATCCTTACGGGGAGAAGTGGTGGGAGAAAAACAATCAGATCCCCGGAAGAATCACACCGGATGTGAAAACCGCGGTCAGTGCGATCCGCGATATCGTCGGAAACTTTGAGAAAGACGGGTTTCTGATCGGTATTTCCTATTCCCACTATGAGGACATGAATGTGTCCGAAGAACAGTACCGGAACGCAAATTACTCCAGAGAGTGCTGTGACAGTGATATCGAAAAGCTGGAGAGAGTTGTGGATGAGCTCAGAGCAGAATACGGCGAGCACAGGGTCATGTTTGACCAGTTCAAGCCGGCGGCCGGGCAGTTCAGAAAGCCTGAGGCCAAGAAAAAGTCGATGGACGGATACCGGCAGTGCAGATTTTTCCTGGTACTCAGCAACTGGTGGACCTATCACAATGAGATCTGCAAGGAGGAAATACAGGTGATGAAAGAGCGGTATCAGGAAGGGAAGGCCTCCTACCTTTATCTCACCACGAGATCCCAGGCGAGCATGGATCCGGGAGGAGACGAGTATACCTGGGATATCAACGATATCGA
>ERZ1643247.1357-NODE-1357-length-22817-cov-105.507337_pt1 | contig 22817 bp, 19 predicted proteins | sample MGYA00579264_ERZ1643247 | MGnify/ENA primary metagenome ERZ1643247 (study PRJEB29033, sample SAMEA4952262) | chicken gut metagenome | biome: Broiler Chicken; feature: Gastrointestinal Tract; material: Caecum | place: Ireland | collected 2018 | study: Broiler... | reverse complement strand
CGTCCCCTGTGGACTTTCACCACAGACTGACGGCATGCCCGTCATACAAAAATACCGCAATCCCCTGGAGGACTGCGGTATGTAATAGACATTTTTTATTTCCTGGCGGATGTTCGCCGGTTCCTATGTACCTCTTTGCCATATTCTCCCCTTACGGGGATAACTGACAAGAAAGGTGTAGTTTCCCCCTCATCCAGTTTTGATGAGGGTATTATAAAAGGGGATTTTTAGGAATTAAGTAGCTTTCTCTTAGCTTTTGCCGAGGCCCGCCGCAAATTTTGACAAGAAATTGCAAAATAAAGAAAGCTATGTGATTTTGCTTATTGTATCCACCTGTTTCCGTATTTGATTTGTTTGTTTTGTCTGTGTAGAAAGTCTGACAAGACTTTCTACATCTTATTTTTCTATTCTACCAAGGGTACACTATACTTGTCAACAAATTTATGCAGGCAGGAGGGTTGGCAAGTGGAGTATGGAACCATTCGGATTAAGCTGGACGAATTATTAAAAGAATCCGGCCTAAGTAAAAATATGTTGAGTCACCGGGCAGAAATGCAGCGGACACAGATCAACAACTACTGCAGGAATCAGATCACTCGATTGGATATCGATGTCCTTGGAAGATTATGTACCGTTTTGAATTGTGAGATCGGTGACCTGCTGGAATTTGTGCCACCAGAAGAAAAGAAAGAATGAGACTCGCAGGAAAGGGTTGATCACTCTGTCCTGCGAGTTTTTTTACTTAATACTATGGTAAAGCTATTACGAGAACAGGTTCTTTGCTTTATCATTTTCCGATATTCTCTTGGTAATAGTTCAGTAATCTCGCAAAATTTTCGGGCCGATTATATCCAACTACTCGTGCGATTTCAGCAATACTCAATTCAGTTCCCATCAAACAAATGCTGTGATTGATCGACACGTCTCCAGATAATGTAGTCAGTACTATTGCATCTAAAGTATTTTTTGAATTTATAATTTGTATATCGTTTTATATTTTTTGGCAGCATATTGTTAAAGGTTAAATTGCATAATACTGTTTTGGGCAAAAACGGGTATGTTTTGGGTTGAATTAAAATGAAATAACTAATAAGCTATATAGTGCGGTTAGTTTAGTGCAACTATTTTGTACTACCAATTTAAAAACGAGGAGGAAACCTTATGTCAGAGATAAAAGAACAAGATCGCAAAAAAGATCAAGAAGGGCAGGCTGCGATTAAACGTTTGTCCAAACCCATAAAAGTAAGGATACTTTTAGCTCAAATTTTTACAATTCTTTCTGCATTATTGTCTTTCGTTCCATATTTAGCTTTAGTGTGGTTAGGGGATATTTTTTTATCGGCGCAAGCCACCGGCGAACAGATTAATGCAGTGCAAGTACATAAAGTTGTGAATCTTTTAGTTATGGCTTTTCTTTCAAAATTGTTTTTCCATGCACTGTCTTTAATTATCACACATTTCGCGGATATGAAATTGCGTTTCATTATTCGCCAAAGGATTGTAGAGCGTTTGAGCCATGTACCACTTGCGTGGTTTAGCCAAACTGATTCTGGTAAAATACGTAACGCCGTACAGGATGATACAAAAACGGTTCATACTGTCGTGGCTCATGCGCCAGTTGATATGCTAAACGGTGTGTTAGCGCCATTAGTACTACTTGTGTTTATGTTTGTGATTAACTGGCGTTTAGCACTTATTGGTATCGTGACCATCCCACTATACTTTTTATTACAAGGAATTTCTATGAAGGATATGGGGCCAAAAACTGCTGAAATGAACAGGCATCTGGGGGAGGTTTCTTCCACAATGATTGAACTGGTTGCTGGTATCAAGGTAGTGAAGGCCTTCTCTAAGACTGGAAAAGCCCATCAAAATTACGCCAACGCAGCAGAAGCTTTTTCTAAATCTTATTGGGATTGGTGTGCGCCATTGATTGGTCTTTGCTCCATAGCAGGGGAACTTATTTCAGCACCGTTACTTTTATTCGACAATTTCACCGGTGGCGCATTGATTATGGGAGCCGGTTTAGCGAGTCTTCCTCAAGTTCTGGCTTGCACTTTAATAGCAATCGTTTTACCTGTTGCAATTAGCTCCGTTGCTAATATTACATGGTCCTATCAAATGGCTGGATCTGCTGCCATCCGCCTTTGCGATATTATGGATACTCCCGTCATTCCTGAAACGAAATCTCCACAAAGACCCAACGGACTTGTTCTGCAAGTAAAAGATGTTACCTACTCATATGGAGATACGCAAGCATTAAAAGGGGTTAATCTTACTTTGAATCCTAATACAATAACAGCTTTAATTGGCCCTTCTGGCTCTGGCAAATCTACGCTTGCTACACTTATCGCGCGTTTTGATGATCCGCAAAATGGTTCTATTAGTTTAGGCGGTGTAGACTTAAGAAACATTTCATCGCAAACGCTCTATGACAAAATTGCCTTTGTGCTTCAAGACCCTATGCTCATTAATGCCAGTATCCAGCGGAATATATCGCTTGCAAGACAGGATGCAACTATAGATGAGATTCGTAAAGCAGCGAAAATTGCTCAGATTGACGATTTGATTATGTCTCTGCCTAAAGGTTATGACAGCGTATTGGGAACTGATTGTTCTTTATCGGGAGGGGAAAGCCAAAGAGTTAGCATTGCCCGTGCGGTTTTAGCAGATGCACCAATTTTGATTATGGATGAGGCCACAGCTTTTGCTGATCCAGATTCAGAGTTGGAAATTCAAAAAGCACTTAATGCATTGATTAAAGATCGTACTGTGTTGGTTATTGCGCATCGTCTGAATGCCATTTTAGGCGCAGATCAAATAGCTGTAATGGAGCAAGGGGAAATAGTTGCTATTGGAACACATCATGAACTTTTAGATAATGTACATTATCAAGCACTATTGAGACAAGGTGGTTTCAATCATTTTAATGAGAAAGGAGAAATAAGGTATGAATAAATCAAAATGGCTTTTATCGAGATTTCATCGTTATATGCTTGATGGAGACCAAAAAATGCACCAAAAAGGAACATTATTTTGTGTTCTGTCAGGGGGACTGATCGGCCTTGCACTTGCCATTATGATGCCAGCTACCACAACTCTGCAAACGCAAAGTACGCAGTGGGGAGTATCATTTTGGGGCTGGATGATTGTACTTGCCAGCGTAGCGCTATTGGCTTCTATATTCTCTTTCTTAGGCACAAAACTCAGTTATACGGCTGGCCTTGGCTTTATGAAAAATATGCAAACTATCGTGGGAAACAAGGTGGCGCGCTTACCACTTGGTTGGTTTCAAGCAGACAGTGCCGGAAAACTTTCGCGTATGGTAACGCAGGAAATGATTTCTACCGGTCAGACAGCCGCATTCTTTATTGGACAGCTACTAAAAAATGCGGCTGCAGTCATTGTTTTCTGTATTGCCACATGGTTTTGGAATTGGCAGCTTGGTATACTTTTAACGCTTGCTATTCCCGTTCTTTTTCTGCTTATGAAAATTTCGCAAATTTGTGTGGGGAAAGGGAATAGTCTTGAAGAACCAGCGGAACAAGAAATTGCTTCCCGCGTAGTGGAATTCGCAAAGTGCCAGGGGGCACTTCGCGCCTGCCATGTTGGTGCGGACTACGAAGAATTGAAAGATAGCTTTGTGAACAGTAAAAAACAATCTGTCCGCGGGCTGTGGTGGAGCGCTTTGGGGCAGGTGCTTTCCGGTATGGGAGTACAAATGCTTGTTGCAGGAATGATTACCTTTGTAAGCCTCCTGGGACTTGCTGGAGATATGGGGGCATTAGAAACTGTGGTAATGATTGGCGTTACCTTGCGTTTTACCACACTCTTAAACGACATAGTATCTTCTCTTTTCGGAATGGAAGACCGTCGTCAAATGTTAAATGCCTTAGATGAAGTCGTAGATACTACTGAAATGCCCAGCGTAACAAATACCAAAGGTAATCCTAAAAATTCTGATGTTTCTTTAAATCAAGTGACCTTTGCATATGTAAAAGATAAGCCAGTGATACGAAACATTAGCTTTACAGTGCCTACCAATAAGATGTTTGCTATTGTTGGCCCTTCTGGTTGTGGCAAAACAACAATCATAAAGTTAATTGCTCGTTTTTATGATGTGAATGGTGGGAATATTCGTATTGGAGACATTGACTTGAGAGACTTTACAACTGAAGATTTGTTTAAGCAAGTGTCTTTTGTATTTCAAGATGTTTATCTTTTTAATGATAGCCTAAAAAATAATATACTTATGGCGAAGCCTGATGCATCAGAACGAGAGTTAAATGAAATTGCCGATCTTGCGGGTGTAACGGAAATGATCCAGCGACTTCCTGATGGATGGAATACCCTTTGCGGAGAAGGAGGACGAGCGCTTTCCGGCGGTGAGCGTCAGCGGGTTTCGATTGCACGAGCTTTGTTGAAGCACGCTCCAATTGTCTTGTTTGACGAAGCGACCTCAGCACTTGATGCCGAGAACGAAACTAATATCGTGCGTTCCATAGAAGCTCTCAGGAAAAGGTCTACATTGATTGTTGTAGCGCATAAGCTCGAAACAATTCAAATGGCGGACGAAATTATTGTGTTAAACAAGAAAGGACATATAGCGGAGGTAGGTAGCCATGAAAAGTTATTGGCTAAAAATGGTGCCTATAAAGAATTTTGGGATAAACGCAACGCCAGTTCTCAATGGAAATTAGCATAAAATTGAGAAAAAAATAAAAATAACCGGGCACAGGGTTATATCGCTGTGTCCGGTTATCTCCATAATAGCTTGAGGTGATTTATTCTCTTGTTGACCAGCGCCTTAAAACAAGTTATTATAGTAAAAGAGTTAGTTCTTTCTAACTTTTACAATGGGGGGAATAGAAATGATACATGGAAGTGATTATCTCAGTAAACTTTATAACGATTTAATAACAAATACGCCCCAAACATTCTCCATGAATATTTCATCTGAGTTTGGGCCAGGTAGATTCGCACAGACTAAGATCAAACATGGTGTTATTCTTTCGGATTGGCAGATGCGCTATCAATCGGATACAGATGTGAATATGCAAGGCCCCGGTAATGATGAATATATCCAAATCATATTCTGTTTGAATGACAGTGTCTCATGGGGAATTATGAATGAACCGCGTTCCATTACATTACAGAAAAATGAATCTTGTATTTATGCAGGGAATGAGAGGGCGGAATATATTTGTTATAAGAAAAACAGTGATTTTTCTTTTAAGACCATAAAAATACCTATTACTTATTTTGCACAATTACTTTCGGAATACTTCGAGGGGCAAGAAGTTACAGTATATAGGAAGAAACTTTTAGAGGGGATTTCTAAAATTCCCGTTACTCCAATTATGGAGCAAATTTTGGCAGAAATGAATCAGTTTTCTCAATATCGTGGCAGTCTGGGTTATCTATATTTAGACGGCAAACTATTAGAACTGTTATCTGTCTATTTGGGAGAGGTTCTTGAATTAGACATTTTGATGGGTAAAAATATCTCAATGTCTCGAACCGAAAGAACTGCTATTATGGAGACAAAACGAATTATTGACAGCCAGCTTGCTTTTGCTCCATCCTGTAAGGAATTATCGCGTCTGGTGCATTTGAGCGTACCAAAACTGTCACGAGGTTTTTCGTCTCTCTACGGAATATCAATTCATCAATATATTATTAACCAGCGATTGGCGCAAGCAGCACAATTACTTTTGGACGGGGACAGGAATGTAAGTGAGATTGCTTCTATTGTGGGCTATGGAAAACCGAGTAATTTTGCGGCAGCCTTCAAAAAAAGATACGGTGTAATCCCCAAAAATTATAGGGAAACACGCTTCAATGGGTTAAAAGAATAAAAATGGGTATCTTTAGGGTAGAAATGGGTATCTTTTGGGTTGTACCCTTTTTTCGCAAATGATAATCTATGCAGTGTGGTTAGAATAAACTAATCACACTGCATTTTATTATAATAAGTAGGAGGAATGTCTTCATGAGTACACTTGCAAATTCAAATCAAAAGAAACGTAGATTAGAAGGCAAAGATTTTATCACTATTGGTATTTACACAGTAATCTATATGGTCATTACAATGTTAGTTGCCATACTTGGCTTTATCCCCATTTTTATCCCGCTGATGGCGGTACTTTGCCCATTGGTTGGGGGTATTCCATATATGCTTTATGTTACCAAAGCAAAGAAGTTTGGTATGACTGCCATTATGGGCTTTTTGATTGGACTGCTTAATATATTCGGAGGTAATGGGTATGTAACTATGCTGATGGGACTTATCGGTGGTCTGATTGCAGATTTAATTCTAAAAAAGGCAGATTACAAAAGTTCAAAGAGTGCTGTTTTATCCTGTGGAACTTTTAGTATTTGGGTTTTTGGTAACTTCGCACCTATTTTTTTGAACCGTGACAGCTATCTTGTGATGCTGACAGAAGGATATGGCGCAGAATATGCCACTACGCTCAACACTTATATGCCGATGTGGCTTGCTCCCGTTTTGCTGGTTGCCTGCTTTGTATTTGGCTTGGTTGGTGGTCTGATTGGGAAAGCAATTTGTAAAAAGCATTTCCAACGTGCAGGTATTGCATGATGGCAAAAGAAGTATTTCTTAGCGAAAAAAAAAGAAAGGGCCTGCAGCTTGATCCGCGCACGAAGTTGTTGCTTATTTTAATTATTAGTATTTTTGTCATGGGCGGAGCTGGCGGGGATGTTATGGGGCCATTCCGCATTGTTCTTTGTATTATTCCTGCGATTTTACTGGTTTCCTCAAAACAGCTTGTAAAAGCTGTGGGATATGTTGCAATTTTTTCTGCTTTTTCGGCTATTCAGATTTATGTTTTACCAAACCTTACAGGTATATTGAATTTCCTTGTACTATTCACAACAGGGTTCTTTTGTCGTATTCTTCCCAGCATCGCAATCGCTACCTACGCAGTAAAGACAACGACTGTTAGTGAATTGATTTCGGGAATGGAACGAATCCATATGCCGAAAGGGATAACGATTCCACTTACGGTTGTGTTTCGTTTCTTCCCGACCGTTTTTCGGGAAGCAGAAGCGATCAGCGATGCAATGAAAATGCGAGGAATAAAACTTGGCGGTAAAAAATCCTCGAAAATATTAGAATATAAGCTGATTCCTATGATTACATGCTCTGTAAAAATCGGCGAGGAATTATCTGCCTCTGCGATTACTCGTGGACTTGGTGCCCCAGTCAAGCGAACAAATATCTGCCAGCTTGAATTTCGATTTGCAGATATTGTGCTGATCTTGTTTTGCTGTTTCATAGTCTTTTGGGCGATTGTTGCACCGATACTTTCAGTAAGGGGGATTTTGCCATGATTGAATTTCAAAATGTTTCTTTTTCCTATGGTAAAGAATCCAGCAGCGGTGGAATTAAAAATATCAACCTTACTATTAAAACGGGAGAATTTGTGTTGTTGACAGGCGAATCTGGCTGTGGAAAAACAACAATTACCCGTTTAGTAAATGGACTTGTTCCACATTACTATGAGGGGGAACTAACAGGTCACGTTTTGTTAGATGGACAAAGTGTGTCAGACACGCCCCTTTACGACTTGGCTACTATGGTTGGATCTGTATTCCAAAACCCGAAAAGCCAGTTTTTCAATGTGGACACCGACAGTGAATTGGCTTTTGCTTGTGAAAATCTGGGGTATCCGAAAGAAAATATTCTCCAGAGGATTGCTAAAACTGTTTCAGATTACCATATTAAGGACTTAATGGGACGAAGCGTATTTGCTTTATCCGGAGGTGAAAAACAAAAAATAGCCTGTGCATCATCTAGTGTACTATTACCGGGAATTATGGTTTTGGATGAACCATCATCTAATTTGGATGTTGCTGCTATTGATGATTTAAGGCGAGTTCTTACAAGTTGGAAGGAACAAGGAAAAACTATTTTGATTGCAGAACATCGTCTTTATTATCTCCGTAATCTTATTGATCGTGTATTATATATTAACGAAGGAGAAATTAAGCATGAATATACTCCCGCTGAGTTTGAGATGTTGCCAGATGCACAACGGAAAGAATTGGGCCTAAGACCATTTTCTCTTTCTAAGTTGACACCCTCTAATCCATATTTGCCGCACACCTCTAAGCAAATAGAATTTCAAGATTTTTGTTTTTCGTATAAAAAAAGAGAACCAGAAAGACTTCATATACCTAATGTTAAATTACCTGTTGGGGAAACGATTGCTATTATTGGCTTAAATGGTGCAGGAAAATCTACACTTGCCCGATGTATTTGCGGTTTAGAGAAAAAATGCGGCACATTGAGAATAGACGATCATGCTTTTGATTGGAAAGCACGACTTAAATACTGTTATATGGTGATGCAGGATACCAGTCATCAACTATTTACGGAAAGTGTGATTGATGAAGTTCTTCTAAGTATGGAGAAAGATGATGAGGCTTCTGCTGATGAAATTTTGGCATTGTTTGATTTGTCAAAGTACAGAGACAGGCATCCCCTTTCCCTTTCTGGCGGACAGAAACAGCGAGTTGCTATTGCTTCTGCGGTTGTATCCAATAGGGAAATTATTGTCTTTGACGAACCGACCAGCGGGTTGGATTTTAAACATATGAGGGAGGTTTCGCGGATTTTGAAGGCTCTTGCAAATCGAGAGAAAACATTACTTGTTATTACGCATGATCCAGAATTGGTGATGGCGAGTTGTTCGTATGTGATTCACATGGAAAAAGGTCAAATTAAAGAAAACTATCCTTTGGATGTTAACGGAGCGAAGAAAGTTTTGAATTTTTTTAGAATCTAATTATGAATTTAGGATAGGAGGAGTTTATGAAAATTCATGCGTCCGGGGAGGACTATCTGGAAGCAATCCTTATTCTCCAGAAAGAAAAAGGCATGGTGCGCTCCGTGGATGTGGCCCGGCACATGAAGGTGTCAAAACCCAGCGTTTGCCATGCAGTAGCAACTTTGCGTGACGGTGGTTTTCTCACAATGGATGAAGATCACTTTCTCCATTTGACAGATGTTGGCCGCAAGATTGCTGAAGAAATCTACGAGCGACACTGCTTTTTCACCGAGCGGCTTATCGCTGCTGGCGTTGCTCCTAAGACTGCAGAAGCTGATGCTTGTCGGATCGAACACGTTATCAGCAGCGAGAGCTTTGCCCGTCTGAAAGAGACTATCCGATCAACAGATCAGGAGGTGATACCATCGGACGAGTCATCATCTTAGATCTGTCAGAACAAGACTCTGAAGCATTCGATGAGATTCTTTCCATTCTGAAATGCCATCCAGAGATAGAAACATACGAATTGGCCAGGGAGCCGATGCTATCCCTCCCTGGTCTGGAGATCTATACAAGCAAGCGAAAAGTTTTTCGTGATCGCCAGGAGATTCAGCTCACCACAAAGGAATATGAAATCCTTCTATTGCTTGCAGCCAACAAGGGGCGTGTACTTACATACAGCCAAATCTACGAGAAGGTATGGGGTGATCTCGCCTCTGGCAGTGAAAATAATACCATCGGCTTTCACATCTGCAATCTGCGGGAAAAACTGTACCAGGCAGCTCCCAATGCTCCCTTTACCATCCGATCCGTCCGGGAAGTCGGATACTGCTTTGAAATACAAGCAGATAAATAAGAGTCAGCAGTCTGATCCATTCAGGCTGCTGTTCTTCTTTTTTGCTCTTTATAATTCTATTTTTTGTATCCCTCAAAAATATATTAAGTCATCAAGTAGAAATGCAATGAACACAGATCAACAATTACTATAGGGATCAGATTACTCGATTTAATATAGATGGTCTTACACAACCATGTACGGTATTGAATTGTGTGATTGATAATCTGCTGGATTTTGTATCACCGGAAGAAAAGAATGAATATAACCCGTAGGAAGAATTTGTGCTCTACCCTGCAGGTTTCTATCTCACAAAAAGAGAAAATATAACATCCGTAGATATTTTCTTACATGGATTCTTTCAACATGATCCAGTTGGCTTTACATGCAATCTTAATTTTATAAATTCTGGTTGACAAAGTGTGTTTGAAACGCTATACTGAAAGTACCGCTATCGAAAGTAGTGCTATCGAAAGAACTACTTTCATTTTAAAATTGGAGAAAGGAGAAAGATGAGCGTGTCTAAACCAGATACAAGTATTGATCCACGTATTTTGGAATCCGCAAAAAAAGAATTTTTACTGCATGGATATGAAAAGGCATCAACGAATGTGATTTGCAAAAACGCAGGTGTAACATGGGGTGCACTGGCGAAAAGATATGCAGGAAAAGATGAATTATTTTGTGCTTTGGTATCTCCAGTTGCTGAGGACTTCAAAGAAACGCTAAAAACACAGCAGGTTCAATTTCACTCTTTGCCGGAGCAGGAAAAGAAAGTTATTGCGCCTGATTCCGAGAAAAACGTGATAAACTTCGTTGACTATATTTATGATCACTTTGACGAATTTAGATTATTGATCGTTTATTCCGGCGGTTCTTCTTATGAAAATTATTTGGATGAATTAGTTGACATTGTTGTAGAATCCATGATGCAGCTTATGAGCGAAATGGGACACCGGATCTTGATTCAAGGGAAAGAGGTAACACCGGCACTTGTGCATATTTTGGTGAGTTCAAATTTGTATGGCTATTTTGAACCTGTTACACACGGCATGACCCGCGAGGAGGCAAGGATCTATGTTGAACAATTAAAATACTTTTTCGATATTGGGTGGCATAAAATTCTCCGTTAGAAAAATAAGTGCCGTTTACCGGCATTTATTTTTGACAGAGGGTTAGAAAGTGCTAACCGCTATAAGGAGGAATGATACGATGAAAAAGCGAGGCGTATTTGCCCATTTGTTCAGTTATATGGGCAGATTCAAGATCACAATGGTACTTTCAATAATATTGGCGGCTATTGCTGCTGTATTGAATTTGAGTGCATTTGTTTGTGTTTATAACGTCGGAAAAGAAATCGTCCAGTCTTTAGGAGATTTTTCTAAGCTGGATCAGGCATACATGAAAGAATTGGGATGGCAGGCCGTTTTTCTGATTTCGGCATCATTTGGAACGTATGGATTTTCACTGCTCTTTTCCCATATTACAGCGTTTAATACTGTGGCGAAAATCCGAATTCATTTAGTGGAACATATTGGGCAGCTTCCATTGGGCTATCACTCGCTTAATCCAAGTGGAAAGCAAAGAAAGATTATTGAAAAGAATACCGATAACATGGAAACACTAATTTCCCATCAGATACCGGATTTTGTACAATCGGCGGTTCTTCCAGTTGCATTTCTGGTCTTTATGTTCATGTATGACTGGCGGCTGTCTTTGATTTGCCTGCTCCCTATTCTGATTGGTTTCGGCGTTCTTGCGGCTATGTTGAAAGGCACAAGTGAAGGGCTTGCAAAGCAATATCAAAAGTCTGCGGAGGATATCAGCAATGCGGCTACGGAATATGTCCGAGGAATTTCTGTTGTGAAAGTATTCGGGCAGACTGCTAATTCCTTTCGGCGCTATAAGGCAGCCGTAAAAGAATACAGCGATTATGTGATTCAGTACGCACTTTCTATGGAAAATAGCGACAGCATTTACAATACCGTTATCAATGGGATTTTCTTCTTTTTGATACCGGGAGGCATAATTCTATTTAATGGCAGCCGCGACCCGGAACGCATGATATTGAGTTTTATCTTTTTCGCAGTACTGATTCCCGCTGTAGTTACTATTTTGAACCGGATTATGAAAAGCTCCTCTAACATGATGGTTGCAAGTTCCTCGCTGGATGCGATTGACAAAATATTGAATGAACAGCCATTACCACAAGCTGCCGTTACCAAGCGTCCTGACAATTATAATATCACGTTAGACCACGTTTCCTTTTCTTATGAGGAAGGAGCAGAGAAAGCATTGGATGATATTTCTCTTACGATCAAACAAGGCACAATTACTGCTTTGGTTGGGGAATCGGGCGGCGGAAAGAGTACGATAGCAAATCTGATTGCCCGATTTTGGGATGTACAAAGCGGTTCTGTAAAAGTAGGCTGTATTGATGTCAGAGATATGAATTATAACGAATGGATGAATCAGGTCAGCATTGTTTTTCAGGACACAAACCTTTTCAAAATGTCCATTGCGGATAATGTGGCATTTTATACGCCTGGAGCATCAAGGGCTAACATACTGCGGGCGCTCCATTTAGCTCAATGTGATGACATACTGGAAAAGCTGCCGGATGGCGCAGATACGGTGATCGGAACAAAGGGCGTTTATCTTTCAGGGGGAGAAATGCAGCGCATTTCATTGGCTCGTGCAATTTTGAAGGATGCGCCGGTAGTGCTTCTTGATGAAGCAACAGCTTTTGCTGATGCAGAAAACGAACACTTAATTCAAAAGGCACTGGACGAATTGTTGCGTGGAAAGACTGTCTTGATGATTGCACATCGTTTGTCCACAGTAGTTCATGCAGATCAGATTTGTGTTTTGGAGCGTGGAACAATTGTAGAAAGAGGAACACATAACGAATTATTGAAATTGGACGGAGTGTATGCCCACATGTTCCATGAATATCAGAACAGTATTTCATGGCGGATTGGAGGAAAAGGATGCTAAAAAAAATATTTCATTTGAGTGAAGAAGGAAGCAAAGCCGTCATGAAAGCAAGCCTTTGCATGACAATTTTTAATCTTGCCACTTTGCTTCCGGTTATTCTATTGGCAATGGTAACAAATGAGATGCTGAACAGCTATTTTGGTTACACGCTGGCGCATATTTCTCTTTGGTGGTATTTCGGTGTCTCACTGGCCTTAATGGTGATTATTTTTCTTACATATCGGCTGACATACCGTAAAAAATACTACACATCAGGAAAAGAAGATATGCGCCTGCGTATGGAATTGGCAGATAAAATACGCAAACTTCCTCTGTCCTATCTGGAAAGACGAGACTTAAGCGATTTGACTTCTGTTATCATGGATGATGTTGCAACTACTGCTAATACGCTTGCAAACACATTAACAGAATTGATTAGCGGCCTCTGCTCCGGCATGATAGCTCTTGTATTGCTCTTTGTTTATAACTGGCATTTGGCGCTTAGTTTAGCTGCTTGCCTGCCATTGGCGGTAATTGCTATGTCTCTGTGCAAACTTATTTCAGAGGGGACAAACAAAAAAAACAAGCAAAAAAAACTGGCGATCAGCGACAGCCTGCAGGAGTACCTGGAAAATATAAAAGTTTTGCGTACATCTCCGAAGATGGAAAATTATCAGAAGATGCTTGCAGCCAAAATAAAGAAGATTATACCGGGACTTGTTTTGCATGAACTTTTAGCGGGGCTGTCCATTTCCATTTCCTACAATGTTATGCGTATTGGTCTTGGCTTTGTTATTATTTCCGGCTCGATGCTGCTGGCTTCTGACAAAATCAGCCTGATTACATTTCTGATTTTTTTGTTCGTGGCTGTCAGAATTTATGAGCCGCTTACAAAAGCGTGTGAGATGCTTGGCGAAATGATATATTCTCTTGTCAGCGCCAAAAGAATCCGGGATCTGCTGGATGGCCCAGAACAACAGGGACAGGAGGACATTCAGATCGGACAGTATGATATTACTTTCGATCATGTGAGTTTTGGTTATAATCAGGAAGATGTCATTCACAATGTTTCTTTTACAGCAAAGCAGGGGGAAATCACGGCACTTGTAGGCCCATCCGGTTGTGGAAAAAGTACCCTGTGCAAACTGGCTGCACGTTTTCATGATGTAATACATGGTGAGGTACAGATCGGTGGAATCAATGTAAACGAGATTGCGCCTGAAACATTATTTAAGAACTATTCTATTGTTTTTCAGGATGTCGTGTTGTTTAACGACACCATTTACAACAATATTAAAATCGGTAAAGAAAATGCAACACGGGAAGAAGTCATTGCCGCCGCAAAGCTCGCCCAGTGTGATGAATTTATTGACCGGCTGCCTATGGGTTATGACACGATCATTGGTGAGAATGGAAAAACCCTATCCGGCGGTGAACGACAGCGGCTTTCGATTGCTCGTGCCTTTTTGAAAGATGCTCCTGTTATCTTATTGGATGAAAGTACCGCTTCTATTGATCCGGAAAATGAAACGAAAATTCAAGAGGCTATTGGCAAATTGATTAAAGACAAGACAGTACTAATTATCGCCCATAAGCTGCGCTCCATTGTAGAGTGCGATAAAATCGTCGTTTTGAAGGAAGGATATTTAGTAGAAGAAGGCACACACAATGAGTTGTTGAGGCGATCCGGCTTATATTACCGCTTGTATTCTTTGCAAAATGAAAGTATGGATTGGACTGTCAAAGCACAGATATAAAAGTTTAGAGGACAAAGAAAGGAAACAAACATGAGAAAAGGAAAAAATACCACACGTTTGAATGGAAAAGACTTGTTAAATGTCGGGATTTTTACCGCAGTCTACTTTGTGTTGAACCTGCTTGTGGCAGCCGTACTTGGACTAATACCGGCAGTCAGTATGCTGGTGCCGTTGGTAAGTTCATTTATTTTAGGGATTCCAATGATGCTGTATTTTATGAAGATAAAAAAATTTGGCATGGTTCTGATTACCTATATCGTATATGGCGTTTTGCTTGCGCTGGCAGGTGTTGGAATTTATACGCTGATTCTTGGGATTGTTTTTGCACTGATTGCAGAGTTGTTATTGCGTTTGGGAAAATACCAGAAACCGAATCTGGCGATTCTTGCTTTTGCGATTGCCAGCATTGGTGCAAATGGGAATGTCCTCTCTATGGTGTTGGCAAGTACAGAGTATCTTGAAGGAAAGGCGGCTACATACGGATCAGAGTATATGCAGCTCATGCAGAGTTATTTCAGCGAATGGTGGGTACTTCCCCTGCTTGCTCTATCAGCCTTTCTTGGCGGATTACTGGGTGGACTGTTAGGTAAGTCTGTTTTCAAAAAACATTTTATCAGGAGCGGGGTACTCTAACGAAATGAAATCAATATTATACGACACAAAACCCACGATCAGGCAGATGTATCTTGATCCGCGCACGAAAATCCTGCTTTGTGTTACGGTTTCGTTTGTGATGATTGCAAGCGACAATACAGGGATTATGCGCTATGTGCTTCCTTGTATGGCACTAATCCCGCTGGCAGCATTTATTATTTTGAAAAAATATGTAATAGCGGCTTATTATGCCGTACTGTATATGATTTCCATTATTCTCCCGGATTATGCAATGGAGCATTTTCCGGCAATCGTAAATATTCTTTTTACCGGAATTATAGCAATATTTACAAAAATATTGCCGGGTATGTCGATGTTTAGTTTTTTGATAATAACTACGACTGTAAGTGAATTTGTTGCTGCTATGGATAGCTTACATATCCCTAAAAGTTTTACGGTTCCGGTTTCAGTGATGTTCCGATTCTTCCCTACAATCAAAGAAGAATATTCCGCGATTCGGGATGCAATGCGGCTAAGAAATGTCGGCTCATGGCGTAATCCAATGGAAATGCTGGAATATCGTATGGTTCCTTTGTTGACGGGACTGCTCTCCATAGGCAATGAGTTATCAGCATCCGCTTTAACAAGGGGGCTGGATGCGCCTAACCGGCGTACTAATGTGTGCCCGATCGGTTTTCATTGGCAGGATGCGATTGCAATATTGTTTTGCACCATCGTGATAACTCTGTATGCCTTATCTTCTGCATTTGGGTGGTAGGAGGTGAAAATGTGATAGAGATTAAACAGGTATCATTTACTTACGACAATGCAACAAATGGAACTGCTATACGAGATATAAACGTCCAAATCCCAAAGGGACAGATCGTTCTTCTTTGCGGAGAATCCGGTAGCGGCAAAACAACATTCAGCAGGCTTATAAATGGCCTGATTCCAGCTTATTATGATGGTGATCTGAATGGGCGTGTTATGGTATCACAAAAAGATACCAGTAAGGTTGAACTGCATGAGTTAGCGCCTTTTATTGGTTCTGTATTTCAAAATCCAAAGTCACAATTTTATACGCTTTTGACAGATACGGAAATCGTATTTGCCTGTGAAAATATTGGAATGGAGAAGCCAGATATTTTATGTCGTTTCAACAGTACGGTGGACTCTCTCCATATTGAAAAACTACTTGGAAAAAGTCTGTTTGCCCTCTCCGGTGGAGAAAAACAGAAAATTGCCTGTGCGTCAGTTAATGCTCTGATGCCAGATGTATTTGTTTTGGATGAGCCTACTTCTAATCTTGATATTGGAACAATACGTGATTTGCAAGAAATTCTATTGAGTTGGAAAGCACAGGGGAAAACAGTTGTTATTGCCGAACATAGACTTGCATGGCTACGTAATATTGCGGACAGAATTTTATTTTTTCAAGATGGAAGAATTGCTGAAGATATTGAAGCATCTGCTTTTTGGAAGAAACAGCCTGCCGAGCTTCACAAAATGGGGCTACGGGCGGCCTATAATTTTATTCCCCAATGCAGAAAATCTGTAAACACACGGGAAACACTGGAATTTTGTGATTTTCATTTTTCAATCAAGGGAACCGAACTGCTGAATATTGACCACTTAAATATTCCTAAAGGCACATGTGTTGCCATCTTGGGGGATAATGGGGCAGGAAAAACCACTTTTGCCCGTTGTATATGCGGGTTAGAAAAGAAATCGGAAGGAACCTTGAATTATAATGGACAAACATACTCGGTAAAACAACGCCTCCGTCTTTGCTATTTGGTTATGCAGGATGTTAATCATCAGCTTTTCACAGAAAGTGTCATGGATGAAGTGCTGCTGGGAACAAATAATTTGCCAGCAAAGGAAAAAACTTCTATGGTGGAAGAAATACTAATGGTTCTTGATTTGGGTGAATATAGGGATGTCCATCCCATGTCACTTTCCGGTGGACAGCGGCAAAGAGTAGCTATTGCGAGTGCTATTGCCTCTAACAAAGAAATTGTCATATTTGACGAACCGACCAGTGGATTGGACTATCGCCACATGAAAGAGGTAGCGAAAAGTATCAATCAGCTCAGGTCTATTGGAAAGACGCAATTTATTATTACTCATGATCCCGAATTAGTGGCGTCTTGCTGCGATTATTTCATATTTATGGAGAGTGGAAAAGTTATGTATAGCGGCAATTGGACAGAAGAAAACATCCGATTTGTATCCGAGTATTTCAGCGTTTAATAGAGTTCAGCTTTAAAGATATAATCTGCAAGAATCTTACCACACATGGTCAATTACTATATTGTCAAAATAGAAAATATCTACTGAAAAGTTAATTATGACAAATTGCCGGTAAGACTGAAGGTGTGTATTTATGTAGATGGTGGAACATCAAATTCCTATCTGATTGGAGGTAATAATGAAACTTCATGCGTCCGGGGAGGACTATCTGGAAGCAATCCTTGTTCTCCAGAAAGAAAAAGGTATGGTACGCTCCGTAGATGTGGCCCGGCACATGGAGGTATCGAAGCCCAGCGTGTGTCATGCAGTAGCAGTTTTGCGGGACGGTGGTTTCCTCACAATGGATGAGGATCACTTCCTCCGTCTGACTGATGCGGGTCGCGAAGTTGCCGAAAAAATCTACGAGCGTCATTGCTTTTTTACCGAGCAGCTTATCGCTGCAGGCGTTGACCCCAGGATTGCGGAGGCCGATGCCTGCCGGATTGAACATGTTATCAGTACAGAAAGTTTTGAACACCTCAAAAAGTCTTTCGAAAACAACAACCAGGGGGTGATATCATCGGACGAATAATCATCTTAGATCTGCAGGAACAAGACTCCGAAGCATTTGATGAAATTCTTGCTATCCTGCGTAGCCATCAAGAGATAGAAAAATTTGAGCTGGCCATGGAGCCGATGTTATCCCTCCCTGGCCTGGAGATCTATCCAAGCAAGCGGAAAGTTTTTCGTGATCGCCAGGAGATCCAGCTCACCGCAAAGGAATACGAAATCCTTCTATTGCTTACGGCCAACAAGGGGCATGTGCTTACATACAGCCAAATCTACGAGAAGGTTTGGGGAGCCTTTCCCTCTGGCAGTGAGAGCAACACCATCGGCTTTCACATCTGCAACCTACGGGAGAAGCTATACCAGGCAGCTCCCAATGCTCCCTTTACCATCCGATCCGTCCGGGAAGTCGGATATTGCTTTGAAATACAAGCAGAGAAATAAAAGTCAGCAGTCTGATCCATCAGGCTGCTGTTCTTTCTCTAATTTTTCAGATTGAAAAATTCTAAGATATCCAAATTATAAGAGAATAATCAATATTCAATATAAATAATATATAGATAAACTATATACACGTCTTAAAGCCATTATGTATGGCAAAAGAAATGGCAGAAAATCTCTACTTTTCTTTTGCCTTTCAATCAATATGTCGGAACTCCGTATCCTACAATCTGCCCATATCCAATCGGGTAACTCCGTCTGGCCACTTTATCTCCGCTGTTTCCTTCTATTGTATAAATGGTTCCATCTACCACGCTTTCCACAATCCCTACATGGTCGATACTCCCGTCATTTTTCCAGTCAAAGAAAACAAGATCTCCAGAGGCGGGAACATAGCTGCCATCCATGAATTGGCCCCGGCTCTCAAACCATTCCATGCCTGCAGAACATAAAGAAAACTTTGGTATCACTCCTGCCTCAATATATCCGCACTGATCGGCGCACCAGCTTACAAAACAGGCACACCATTCCTCTCTGCTGGAAAATCCATACCAGCTCCAGTAGGTATCTCCCCCATTGCCTTCCTGAGTCAGTGCCACCTGCACAATCGCCTGGCTCCCGGTTCCCGTGGGGATACGTCCAAACACGTAGTATCGCAGCACATGGGATACGTACTCCTTATCCCCGTAACTACTCCACCCGTTCCGTTCCGCCATCATTTCAGAGAATTCTACCGCATTGGCATAGGTGTACCCTCCGTAATTCTCTTTCGCCCAGGAAATGTAACCATTCCCATAATTATATCCCTGCAGGGCGAGTTTTATATGATTCATATCCACCGGACTTTCCACGCCCGCCTCCCGCAGACAGGCCGCAAGGTTTTGGATACCCACATCAATGGAATACTCCGGATCTGTGATCCCATTTGGCGTATTGGGATAACGGGTATTATACCCGCACTCGGACGCCTGCATGGGATCGGTTCCCTGTCCGCCGCTCTCCTGCATCATGACCGCTTTGATCAACTCCACATATTCCTCAATCCCGTGCTGTCTGGCATACTGCCGGATCAATGGCTCATACGCCTCTACCTCTGCGCTGACAGGAGCAACGGTACTGGAGTTACTTCCTCCCACCATGCTGAACAGCGCTCCAAATAGAATGACAATTGCAAGGATCAACACCACGATCCAGCCACCTGCAAGGATAGCAGAGACAAGCGCTTTGGTAGCTGCAATGACGGCCTTAACTGCGGCTGTGACAGCTTTTGCCGCCGCTTTTGCAGCCTTCGCCGCCGCAATCGCTGCCTGTCTTGCGGCAACGGCGGTCCGCTGCGTGGTCAACACCGCAGCCCTTGCTCCCTGTCCTGCAGTTCTGGCAGCCACTTCCGTAGTCCGGACTGCACTGCGCCCGGTCCGTTCCGCTGTCCTGATCGTCCTGCCCGTGCCTTTCACTGCGGCTTTCCCGGAAGTTTTTATAGAAGCATGGGCTGTTTTGATTGTTTTCTCTCCCCGATCAAACGCCTTGACTGTCTTCTTTGGAAGTTCCCGGATCTGCGTTCCTTTCTTTCCAGTCTCCCTTCCTCCGGCGGCCTGCCTTCCGGCTGTCCGACCGGTCTGCGCTCCTGTCCGGTTTTTCATCTGCTCTTTCGGCTGGTAAGTCTTTTCTGTACCGGACGAAAAAGAAGAGGCGGAAGGCTCTCCGTTCTTCTCCCGGAAAGCCTCTGCCTCTTTTTCTTCTCTGCCCCTCTCCCGGACAGCATGAATTACCTTTTCCCCCTGTTTTCCTGCCTGCTGAACCGTTCCACGGGCGGCTCTCTCCCCTTTTTCCATGACCTGATCTTCGGCATAGCCTACGGGATTTCCCTGTTCCTTGACCTGTGTCTGTTCTGCGTTGTCTCTTGTCCGGATATAGGCCCCTTTCATATGCTCCGCCGCTGTCACTGTTTTATCCAATACCTTGATATCCTTCTGGACGTGGCGGGTTTTGATCGTTCTTCCCATCGCCTGCCCTCCTTTCGGATATGGGATTTTCAGATCTTCTTAGCCACAACCACAAGCCTTCCATTGGTATTGGAATATTCGCAGGTGGACAACGTAAGCAGCCTATCTCCATATGTGGCGGTCACTCCCGTATCATAAAGGGCAAGTTCCCTGCACTGCTCCACATAGTCCGTGAACTCTTTTTCCGTCTCTGCATGAGAAAAGAGATAGAACTTGAATCCGGTATCGTCATAGACCGTGGTCTTAAATACTGCGATCACTTCGTATTCAGCGGTTTCCGTCAGCGTATCAAAACGGACCGTTTTATGCCGCTCATAGAAATCCCGGTCCTCATAGTTCATCAGTCCGGCGAACATGGAACCGTTGTTCATGTGGTGTCCGTAGATGATTACATTGTCACTGGGTTCCATCGGATCACAATGCTCTGCGATATAGGGAACACCATAAGCGCTGGACTCCTTGTAAAAATTGTGTTTCAGATAATAATCCGGGTTGTCCGGCGTATACATGACCGGATAGTTGATCGGTGTGTCCTCAATCTGAATCCATCCGGCCATATCATTATTCATGGCAAACAGCTCGGCATACCGCTCTAAGGGAGAGATAACTTCCTGCTCCTCTCCTGCCGGTTCTTCCTCCGGCGTATCTTCTGTCTGCTCCACGATCTCCGCCAGTTTGGTAAATTCTTCCTCCGCTTTCTGTGCGCCCGCATAATGGCTGATCACTTGAAACAGCGACACGCCAAAAAGCAGGACGCATACCGCCAGTCCTGCCAGATACCATTTCCCTTTGATCTTCTGATGTTTCATTCTGCAATTCTCCTCCTTATTCTCTTGCCTGCTGTTTGACCGGAACCGGCAACTGGGGAACCATTTTCTTCTCCTCTTTCAGCTTTTTCAGTTCCACTTTCACGGACGGTTTCTTTTCCTCCTTCTGCACGAACTGTTCCAGACGCCGGCACAGATTCTCGGTGGTCTGCTCCATGCTGGAGAGCCTGCCGCTGATCGTCAAAAATGACTTGCGGATCTTCGCTGTAATCCCCTTGTCTGTGGCCTGTGGTTCAACTTTCTTCTGCTCTTTCCCCCGGAAAATCCTGCCCACGTTTTTGATGTGTCCGCCTGCGGCGTGAAGTTCCCCGTTTAAAACTTCCATTTTATCCGCCTGCCGGTTCATGCTCTCCACCGCCCCGTGAAGCCCTTCCTGTATCCGTGCAAGAGCAGACGGGATCTTCATGGCTGATACGGCTTTCCGCAAAGCGTCCTTTCCTTTCTCTTTATAGATCTGCAAAGCGTTTCCTGCGGACTGGATTAGATTTTTCCGCACCGTGTTTAACTGTCCGCCCACTTCCTGCACTTTTCCCTGTGCCTGTTCCGCGATCCGCAGGACGGACGCTTTCACGCCTCCGTCCTGGATCTGGGATAACTGTTCCTTCACATCCCGCAATTCCTCCAGCACCTGTCCAAACTGGACTTCCATTCCGTCCAGATACTTTACAAGGGATTCCACTTCCTTCTGCTCTTTTGTAAGTCCATTCCCTTCCAATACCCGGAACAGTTCCACGATCTCCGGCTGTTCCATCAAAGCCGTTTTTCTTGCTGTCTCCATCTGCGCCCCTCCTATCGTTCTCTCTGTGCGGTCTGCGGTTTGATGGCGGGTAGTTCCCGGCAGTAATCCGGATACTTTAGCCGGATTGCCTCAAAGAAGTAGGGAGCGTACCCGCAGTCAAAAATCTCATACGGGGTGGACATCCGCTCATCCCCCTTTTCTGCGTATCCGTTCCAGAGGTTAAAAGCAAGTCTTGTCAGACGGGTGGAGCCGCCTGTCTGCCAGCCTTCATGCAGGCCCTCCGGCCGGATATGCTCCTGTGTAAAGTCAAAAATCCGCTCCACATTTCTTCTGGTAGTGTCGGAAATCCCCACGCAGTAGAAAAACGCCTGATGATAGCTGTCCGTGTTCCCGGTTCTTTTCAGCATGGAATAAAAGAAATTTTCGTGTTCCTTTGATTCAAATCTGATTGTTTTCATATGATCCCTCCATTAGAAAACAGCCTGCGGGAAATCTCTTTCCTCACAGACTGCTTAGCATACTATTTATTATGATTCTGTAACGTCAGCTCCCGTACTGCCCCACGTTTTCTCAAAGTCCTCTGGTTTTGTGGACATCAGCTTATAAATCTCAGAGTTCTTACTCATCTGGTTATAGAACGGAACCAGGGCGCTGCCGATCCTGGCAAGCCCATTTCCGGCTCTGGCATTTGTGATATACTTCATCTGTTCCCCGGAAATATGGAGCAGTTCCGCCAACTGCTCCCGGTCAGAAGCAGACTGATTCAGCATGACAATAAATTCCGAGTTGGAGAGCATGGTCCTTGCGGTCAGTGAATCCAGCACATACTCCACGTTCTGCGTCAGACTAGTCGTCCATGCGTTTCTCTTACGGAATCGCCGGTAAGCGCTGTCAAAAAAGTTTGCGCTGTACTTATGCTGTAACAGCGTGTGGAACTCGTCCAGAAAGATATGGGTTCTCACACCGTTCTCCCAGTTCTGGGATACCCGGTTGATCATGTGGTCCGTGATCACAAGCTGCCCCAGGTCTTTCATATCTTCCACCATGCCCCGTG
>ERZ1643247.1355-NODE-1355-length-22870-cov-4.670305_pt1 | contig 22870 bp, 14 predicted proteins | sample MGYA00579264_ERZ1643247 | MGnify/ENA primary metagenome ERZ1643247 (study PRJEB29033, sample SAMEA4952262) | chicken gut metagenome | biome: Broiler Chicken; feature: Gastrointestinal Tract; material: Caecum | place: Ireland | collected 2018 | study: Broiler... | reverse complement strand
AAAAAATGAACCCTCCTTGTTAAACTTTTTGTCTAACATTTTGGGTTCACTTCAAATTCTAGTCCCGTTATTTTTTATTTATTTTTTAGTACTTTCTTTCTTATTAAGAATATACTTCCTCCAATCAATACAGCTATGACAAGTCCTATTACAATCCACATTACATAGTTTCTATTAGCACCTGTTGGTGGTAATATTAATACCTGTTGTGAACTGTCTGCGTCTGGTTCTTCTGGTGTTACTAAGTCTGATTTTGTATAAATACCTTCATCAGGGTTTGCTGGGTCTCCGACGCCTAAGCTTTGATCGGCCATTGCTTGGTTACCAACAATAGAGAATTTCATTCTTCTACCTTGATCATTAGATACTTGAACCATTTCAGCCAAGTTATTGTATACCATACTGTCATCTCCACTATCTGGAGTTAATGTTGAAGATAACATCATTTGAGTCGATACATTTGCTGTACCTGAACCAAATGTTTCTGGATATAGGTTTGTATCGCCTAAAGCCTTTGTTGTTGTAAGAGCATTGTATGTTCTCAATGTGTCTGTAAATTTAGTATTAATTAAGTTTGTATTATCTCCTATATTTGTTCCAGCATTAGTATTTCTAACTAAGTCATCTACTGTTCTAATTGACCATGTAGAGTTATTACTATTTGTAGGTAAGAATTGAAGGTTATTTGATACATAATCTACTACAGTATCTGCTCTTGAAGTTGAAACATTATTTAAGTCGTTTGGAGCATTTGATACACCTGTATAATAGAACTGATTGTCCATATAATCTACTTCACCTATATTAGTTACAGTAAATGTATATATTAATTCTATTCTAGCACCATACATTAATTCTTCATCCATATATGTTGTAATTAATTCTGGAGTACTTTCTGAGTTTGCTCCCATTGTTACACCTAATAATCTATATGCAGGTCCATTATTTTCATCTGGAACACCTAAGTAATCTGCTATATGTCCTGTATGTTCTGCATATGATACGTTAGTTACTGAATGGCCTGTATCAAATAAAATTGTACCATCTGCTAAAGTAATTCTCATATTAGTTACTTCTTTATCCATATTTAATTGTGCAACTGGTCTTTCTGCAAGTCCAAGGTCTATATCATCTATAACATATGACATTCCATTGTTATCTCCCTGGTCTCCTGTTTCTGTTCTGTTATATTCTATTTCTGTATTTATAACACCAGTTTGAGATGTCATTGCAGTATTATCCATTAATTCTTTTATCATAGAAACTTGGTCATTAGCATTGTTATTAGAATTTACTTTTAATCCTGCTGCTAACACTTCTGCTCTTGCATTTACTAGTGTTTGATGTGTTTCTCCATCTATATCGGTTTTACCACTAGAGTAATTATTTGAACTATCTCTAATATTTCCTACATCTTTAGCATCTGAAACACCACTTTGTGTTGCGCTTTCGCCAATATTGTAATAATACATTACATTCTTCTTAGTACCGTCTACATTTGTAGCTTCTCTATCAATATATTTACTAATTTGATATTTTGAGCTGCTACCATTTACTGGAGATTGGTTTTCATTAATAGTGATATTGTAATTTTGCTCATCATATCTTGTATATGCATCAACTCCATTATATGACCCTGTTTGACTTACTCCTGCTTGATATGTTGTACTCTTATAATCTTGACCATTATAAGATTTAGCATTTAATCCTTCAGTTGAGATAAATCCTTGTTCACCATTAACATCTGTTGTTATTCCATTTGATGTTAATAATCCTACAACTTCTGAACCTTCTCCTGCACTTGTTGTTAATGTAGTTTGTGTCGTATCTCCATATATAAATCTTATAAAGAAGTCTCCGGCTGGTATAGCTTTAAATGCGTATTGTCCTTCTTCTGTTATATCATATCCACCAACTGCTGTTGCACCTGGTCCTGTGATAATTGGAGCAACTGTTCCAATTTGTCCACTATAGTATCTTCTACTTCCTGAAGTACTTGAACTATCTACATCAACCCAGTTACCATTTTCATATCTCTTAGCATACCATACATATTCTCCTAAGTAGTTTCCTGTTGGACTACCTGCATCACTTGCATCAACTTCTTGTACTAATTCTACTAATTGAACTGTTACACCATTAATTTTTGCTTCTCCCGAATCGTATCTACCATTTCCTATTGCTGCTTTTCCTGAAGCTTCAGTTCTATTATCTTCGAATACATATCCTGTAAATGTTCTTTCATCTGCATCACTTTGTGGGAATACTAATTTAATGTTTGGAGCCTTATCTGTATCATCTTCTGTTCTATTTGAAACTGGATCATCATCAATTATTAAGTCACCATCACTATCTATATCGTCATCACTTAAACTACCAACACTTGAATCTAAATCAATTACACCAGCAACATCTCCACCTACATCTTCATCTATAGTAGAATCTCCAGAATCTAACTCATCTGGAATTGTTGCTCCATCTTTATAGTATGTTGAGTATCCATTTATTTCTGCAATATTACGTTTTCCAACGCCTTTTTCTGCACCGCTGCTTACGTTTACATCCATCTGAACACGTCCATCCATACCATTTTCGTCAGTATGTGTTTTAACTTTTAATGTTAGATATACGAATGCCATTCCTCCATTTGTAGGAAGTGCTTCATTTCCATTTTCATCAGTTATTCCACTTAGGTATAATGGTTCATAGTAATTTGTAAGTGTTGTATCTCCTCTACCATTTGATAATGTAGTGCTTGTAGATACATCTAAATCACCTATTCTATCTCCTGCCCTATCTCCTACATAAGTATTTTCACTAATTATTGGATTGTTTTCATCAAATTCATATTCGTTTGAGTCATAGTAATCTACTATTTCATTTACTATAGTATCATATGATGCTGATTGATTTCTAACGACTATTCTATATGTTACATATACTTGTAGGTCTTTAGCATCTGTTCCACCATTTGCTCCATAAATACTTCCATCATATAGATATTCTGATTTACGTATTTCTCTAGTATAACGATAATCTCCATTATATAGATAATCTGCTGCTCTTACCGAAATTCTCCATGAGCCATCATCATCTATATCTGCATCTTTCTTATTATATTCGTATTCATGTGTTTTACCATTTACTCTGACAATTGCCTTGTAAACATCTTTTTGAAGTCCTAAATCTGCTGTATCTCTTAAATATAATCCGAAATCTACATTTCTACTTTGGTCTCTATCTTTAGTATATAGGTTATCATATCCTAGTAGTGAACCATCTTGAGGATTGTCTATGTCTTCTAGTAAGAAAACATTTTCTTCTGGATAGTTTATTGTATATGCACTAATTAGACAATCTTGAATATATTCCCAAATATTATCTTGTTCTTGACTATCAACTCCTATACTGCTAAGCTCACTCTTGAAATCTCCCTCTATGTTATTATATTCCATAGCTTGCGTATATTTATCTATATACGTATTTTCCATAGAGTCCTTATTTGTCATGTCATAGTCATTTCCATATGTAGCTAATTCCTTAAATATATCCCATGCATCACAGAATCTAAATGCACCTTCATTTATGTCTGCATTTGTTCCAGATGAGCCACTATATGATATATAGTCACCTCGTGAGTTCTTTATTTTTTCGTAAAAACTATATACTTTCTTCCAGCCACCGTCTTGATAGTTATCTGGTGATGAATCTATGGTTTCAAATTTTAGATTTAAATCTTCCCTATCACTATCTCTTTCTCTAGCTGTTGAATATCCTCCACTTAAATCATTTTTATAATAAGTGTCTTGATATACCATTCCGTTATATATGAATCTTACATAGTATTTATGCATTGGGTTAATATTTTTGAATCCATATGCTCCATATTGGTCTGTAGTTGTACTACTTACAAAAGTATCTGTATTTGCATCATATAATTCTACTTGAATTCCTGCAAATTTTGATTCAGCTCCATTGTTGAATCTTCCGTCCATGTCACTTTCTTTTGTTAAGTCACTTAATTCTTGCCATACATATCCACCAATGTACATATCTACATCAAATCCTTGACCAGGACTTTTTAATACAGACCAGTTTGGTGAACAGTTATATATTCTAATCATTGGTTGAATGTAATCAGTTATACCTGATGCATTTGAGTCATTTGCGTTATAATGCCCACTTGATCCTAAAACCTCTTCCGTTACTTCGCTATCGCTAAGTCTACTATCTGATTGGCTATAATGTCTAATATCTCCTGGATAAAATGGTATTGACCAAACTCCTCCACCTTTAGTAGATCTAATTATAAGTTCAGCTTCTATATTAGAGAATTCCCAGTAATCAAATACTGTTCTATATCCTTCAATAATTGCATTACCATCATCATCTTGCCCCCAAATTGGTTCTTCATGTGTTTCTTTGCTTCTTGAATAATTCACAACATTTAATTCAATATCATAAAAGTCTAGACTTATTGGTGTATATTCAGTAGCAGAGCCACTCATGCTAGCAATGTAATCTACGTCTATAGTAAAATCACCTGTGTAATCTATCTCTCCATCATTATTAGGCTGAAATTGTATATAAAACTCTTCTCCACTTACAAAGTTTGGAAAATCAATTTGATTTCTTGAAGAATTTAAGAATATTGGATTTGTTCCATCTAACCCAGATATAGCATTAAATTTAGCAAATCTAGTAGCATCTGAGTATCCTTGATTTCCTTTTCCTATAATTTCATTGTATAATATTTGTTTAGCTTCATCATCTCCTGCATTAACAGTTAAAGTATATGGTCCTACTGTGTATGTCTTATTATTCTGGTCTACCATCAATTTTAAATCAGTATGATTTATTGTAAATAATGGGTTATTTCCAAGTTGTGAAAAAATTTTATAATATACAGTTCCATATTGGTAAGATCTAATTTCTACAGTATTGGAACTTGTAGATGTATAATGAGGTGGATTTCCTATTTCTACAACATTAGATGAATTTCCCCATTGTACTGATGCCCATACCACCTTTTGTATTGCGACTGGATCTGAACTTCCAATCCAAGCTGCGTATGCAGAAGATTGCTCAGGCGTTCCAACAGAGCGTTCTGAAAACTCCATATATGTTTCTTCTTTATCATTTGCAAAGAACAATAATGCTTTACCTTGATTCATACAGAATAAATCTGGACTAATTTCATATGCTTGTGAATGATATGGAAAAGTTGCACCATTTACCACTCCTTGTAATACAAATATTGCTATTATACTAATTAAAAATATTATTAATCGTTTTAAAGTTTTACTCATATTCTCCCTCCTTTCTATATTTTATTTAGGACTCTTTTTTTAATTATCCATACTGCTACTCCTATAATAGCAAGTACTCCTATAGTAATTCCGATGAAAGAAGCTACCTCTCTACCAGTTCCAAGTGTAATTAGTAAGTCTGCATAAGAAATATCATCTTCGCCATCTTGCTTATTTCCCGCTGTAGAATCTTTATCTTCTAATCCATATTCATTATAAGATTTATTTATTTCTACTAAATTATGTACTGTTCCTGTATTTTCTCCGGTCATCTTTCTTGTTAATACTAAAGTTACTGTTTTGCTTTCTCCCGGATTTATAATTGTATTAGCTAAGCTTGTTGTATAAAGATTTCCATCACTAGCCATATACCAATTATTATTTAATTCAGAACTAAATGCCATTCCTTCTGGTAAATAATCAACTATTTCTTCTGCATATCCTGGAATTTCACCTTCATTTGTAACTGTTATATTGTATTCTACAAGTACTGTTGTATCTTCAATTTTTGTGTTATATAAATCAATTTTTCCAAAAGAACTATTAACTTCTTGTTCAATTGTTTCTATATAAGGATTTGTTGCTGTTACTTTTGAAATTGTTTTGTCAATGCTTAAGTCAAAGTTTCTTATTCTTGATAGTCCTAAGTCTAAATTATAGAAATTGCTATTAGTAATTGTAAAGTTGTCTGTTGCAGCAACTTCTCTTCCATCTAGAGTTGCATTTACAAAATCTGAATTTTCAGATTCTGAAATTCCTTCTGCATGATAAACTGTTACTCTATATATACTCGTATCAAATTCTGCTACAACATTATATTGTCCAGGTTTCACATTATTAAATGTGTATCTTCCATCTTCTCCGGTTGTCATTACTAAATCATTTCCTGAAACATCTTTTGCTATTGCTCCAGTAGTAGAATCATATAACATAACTCTTATATTAGCGAATCTAGTTTCTTCTGAACTTCTTCTTCCATCATTATTTTCATCGATCCAAATGTTACCTGTAACTCTATATGTACCATCTATTGAAGGTTCATCTGCCCCGCCTTGTTCATAGTCGCCAGTTCCTTGAATTCTTACACTTGCAGAATTAATTGAAACTGCATCTCCATCTATTATTTGTAATGTTGGTTTATTTTCTACTGTAGTTTCTTGTCCTTGTGCAATAGTATTCGCTCTCGCTCTAATTGTAGCTCTAGCATTTTCTCCTGCTTTTAATGTAAAGTTAGTTTTTATAAATCCACCTGTTGAACTTGCAACTTCTTGTCCGTTAACAACTAATCTATAATTTGTAAGTCTTAATTCACTTGGAAGAGTATTTGCAAATGTTAATCTAACGTCAGTATCTCCTCTATTCTCAATATCTACGTAAAACTCAAGTTGGTCTGTGTCTATCATTGTTCCATCAGGAAGATTCGTTGACTGTTCTGCAAAAATGTCCACTCTTGAAGAATAATATGAAATGGAATTTGAAAATTCCTCTTGTCCACCATCAGAAGTTGCGCTTGCAACTACAATAGCATCGTTTGAAAGTTCTCCTGTAACTCTACCATAGAATTGCATATATACAGTTTTTCTAGAGCTCATTTGTCCTATTGGATAACTTAATGTATTTGTTTCTTTATTATAATATTGTGTATAATCTGTTCCTGCATATTCCATTCCTTGTGGGAATTTTAAGTTAAGCACTACATTATTCTTTTCATCTCTATTAACATTTTCAAGTTCTACATCAAATGATATTAATTGGCCATTTAAAGCTTTTCCTTCTACATCTGCAACCAAACTTAATCTTACTGTTCCTTTTGTATTATGGAATGAATATTCTAATACTTGTTCAGGTGTTTGATCTGATATCACTTTAAAAGTAGTTAATGTTTGATATGGATCTTCTTGAATATCTGGGTCTTCTTCATCTCCTGTATTATCATCAATTATTTCAATATTTCCTACATTAAATTCAAGTTCTTTCTCTTCTCCTGCTCCTAAACTTTCTATTGTTTGAACCTGTTCTGTAAGTTCATAGTTTAATCCATAGCTTCCTGGTCCTCCAGTAGAACCTTCCCTATAAACTAATGCTGCTAATTCGTCCGGCATTGTTTGAGTTACTTTTACATTTGTTGCTGGAACATCAGCATTATTTTTTACTTTTACTCTAAATTTGATATATTGCCCTTCTTTAATATCTGCTCCATTTGCTATTTGAGCTCCTGTATTAAAATCATAAGCTGTAATTTCTGCTGTAACATCTGGTTCTAATCCTGTTGTAATTCCAACTGGTGTTGCTGAAACAACATTTTGGGTTGTTCCTTCTTCTGCATCATTATCATAATATATTCCAAAATTTGATTTTACTGTATTGTTATATTGTAAGTTTGCTGGAACGGTTACATTATAATTAAAATTGAATCTTGTTGCATTTGTCATAGCTCCATCTAATACTATTAAATAAGATTTTGCATCTGCTGTATAATCTTTTGTCCATCCATTACTTGAATTTTGTAAATCAGCATCTGCATTTTCATTAGTAGAATAATATATAGTTCCTGTTATTCCGTCTAATGTAATTCCACTTGCAAATTTTGTATCAAAATTACTTCCTAAGTTTTCATTAGTTCCTACTTTTGTATTTCCTGAGAAAGGAATTCTTCCTAATACCTTAACTCCAGTTGCATCACTTCCTAAGTTATTAACTATTGTTCCTGTTACTTGCATTGTTTTTTCTGAAGAATTTGCTGCTATTCTTCCAATTTCTTCATTTCCTTCTTGTGATGTAGCTTTTTCATCTCCATTATATCCAGTTAAAGAATTTATTGTAACAAATCCTGTAGGTGCTACAACGTTTACAGGGGCTTGTACAGAGTTTGTAACAGCCTCTCTTTGAACTGAATAATTATTTTGATTTGTATAGTCTAATGTAATATTTGTTTCCTTACTTGGTGCTAAATTATCTAAAGTTAAATCAACTACTAAACGAATTACAGTTCCTTTTGATATAGCTTGTTCTTCATATTTTGTTTGTGTTCCAGTTAAAGATAAATAGATAGTATTTCCTTCTACTCTAAATTCATTTTGTGTTAATTCTTCTTCATATAATAATTTTGCATCTTTTAATTCAATATTTGTTACCTCTTCAGGTAATCTAATCATTATTTCTGGATTTTGATATAAAGCATCTGTTATATCATCTCTTTCTAGTGTTGCTGTGATAATAACATCTTCATTTTCTACTACTGTTGAAAGGTTATTGTTGCTAATTTCAATACTTGCTTTTGAAGTAGGTTCTTCTAATGTAATTGTTTTAGTAGATTCTTGATTTATTAATATTCTTGAAGTCATATTTGTAAAACTTTGTATTTCTTCTTTTGAAAGATTTAGTTCACTAGAAATAGCTTTATCTGCATGAATTGTTATATCTCCTTCAGATACTGGTTTGCTAAATTCGAAAGTAATTTTTGAAGAATTTACATCTAATTCTAATTTGTCTTTATTTAGAGTTCCTATTAATGTTCCATCTTCTTTTGAAACATTAATGCTACCTGATTCTCCAAGTACTTTTATAATTTCTTCTTGTGAAACACTAATTTTTTTAGTGTATACAGAATTGCTTATATCTTGTTCATTAAATAATTCTCCTAAATCTTTTACAGTTACCTTATCTAATGCTTCAGCGAGTCCTATATTTATTTTGTAGTCTTCTGAAAATTCTGTTTCTTTCTTTCCGTCACTAGTATTTATATTATTATACATATATCCCTTATTTAAAGTTTCCACATTACTTGTAATTTCTGCTGTTACAATATCTCCAATTTTTCCATCTATTGTATAATCATTTTCTTGTGTTTCATTCGTAAAGCTCATACCATTTATTAATGTAGTATTCGTCGTCACTTTTGATGTTACTTTTGTAGCTTCTTCATTCATGTTTACATTATATAAATATGTAATAACAAATCTATCTGCTAGTTCTTTATTCCAAGAAACTTTTCCTTCTTCATTTTCTGGATTGTTTACTTTAATTGTAATTGTTCCTGTATTTTCATCATAGGTCCAATTTTCATTTGAAAAAGCTGTACCGTCTAATACGCCATTTGTATTAGCTGTATCTATTGCATTTATAATTATTTTAGAAGGTTTATTTCCAGACAACTCTGGAACAGTAACCAATAATTCCTTAGAATTAATTGGCATTTTTGCATCTTTTAATTTATCGCTTAGAATAACACTTAACATCGTTTGATTATTATATGTTAAATAACGAATAACACTTTGAGATGTTTCACTAGATAAAGAATTTTCATCTATTGTCCAAGATAAGTTTTGTACTAATTCTTTTTCTACTTTTCTTTCTTTATTATCCTTGTTAACATATGTTGCTTCTAATATAACCTTACTTTCTCTACCTAAAGTATCTTTAGATATTTGTTCTTGCTTATCTAAAGTAATTGGGATTGCTAAGTCAACAGTCTGTCCTGCACTAATCATGTTTAGTTCTACTCTATCTTGAGTAATATTTTTTATTCTTTCATCTTCTATGCCGTCAGTTTTTAAAATATAATTATTATTTTCTAGTCTAATAACTATATCTTTTAAATATCCTGTATTCTCAACGCTTGTAGAAAGATAAAGCTTATTTGTATCTGAGTCCATATTTGCTGTATATGAATGTTGATTGTGAGAACTATCATCTCCTATTGTTGCATTAAATTTTACATTTGCTTGATTTGTGTCGCTATTTTGTTCTAAAAGATCTGCTGCATAAACTCCAGTGGTAATAAACTGAGCTCCCAATAGCACCGTAACAAGCAAAATAGCAAAGATTTTGTTAGTTATTCTTTTCATTTTAACCTCCTAATTGTCCCTAAATTAACATAACTTAATTATATATTATTTTAAGCTAAAATTCAAGGCTTTTATTGCTTTTTTTGACATTTTGCCATATCAAATAAAGACAATTCGAGCTAATGTTTTTTATATATTAAACCTATAATTAAATAAGTGCAATATCTGGTCTGTTATTTTAATATTTTTCATAACTTTTTAATATACGGAAATAGAAATATCCGTTCTTTTATTAAATTTTCTTTACAAAAGTGTAACAAAATCAAAGTAAGTGAATATAATATTATAGTCAGATAATAAGTTTGCGTAAGCAATTCTTAATGTAATATTTTGTGGAGGATATGGTTATGAATAATGATGATATGAATAATATGATAAAAAAAGCACAGGAGATGATTCAAAATAATCAAATACCTGATGAATTAAAAAATATGGTGGCAAATATGCAAAAAAGCAGCACAAATACTAATAATAATTATGCTCAAAATTCTAATTATAATAGAAATAATAGTTCAAATTATTCTAATAAGCAGGATTATAATAAATATTCAAATACCTATTCTCAGAGAAACAATTATAAACCAAATAATACTACTAACAATCAATCAAACAATTCTACAAACAATATTGATTTAAACAATATTAGTGAATTACTAAAAAATTTTCAAATGAATTCTAATAATAGTTCTAATGACAATAATAGTCAAGACTTTCCCAATATAGATGTTGAAACTATGATGAGAATTCAAAATATCATGAGTAAAATGAAGTCCGCAGATAGTAATGATGACGTGTCTAAATTATTAATTTCACTTAAGCCTTATCTTCGTGATGAAAAAAAAGGAAAAATTGATGAATATATAAAATTAATTAGAATGGGAAAAATGACCCAAATGTTTGAATCCTTTGGTGGTGATAAAAAGTGAACTTATTTCCAGTAGAAGAGGATGGAATTATTGATATTTTTGGTTTTAAACTTCATACAGACGATTTAATAATTATTCTTGTCCTCTTCATATTATATAAGGAAGATGTAAAAGATAAGTTTCTTTTTATCGCTCTTATTTTATTACTTTTAAGCTAACTTTTGTATCTTTTTTATAATGAATAAAATATGGTTTTAGCTTCAAGGGGAGCGAATGGCATAGCCTGAGTGAGCCGGAAGGCGCGTTCTTACGTTAAGAAGTTAATTATCTTTTCACCTTTTTTATAATGAATAAAATATGGTTTTAGCTTCAAGGGGAGCGAATGGCGCAGCCTGAGTGAGCCGGAAGGCGCGTCCCTGCGCCGAGAAGTTAAAACCATATTTTATTCATTTAATTCAAATACAAAAAAATAATAAGTACTTAAAATAAAGCACTCATTATTCCATTTCTATTACTCCCTCATCACTTATATACGCATATGAATATCTCTCCATATCTATCTCATCCCTTGTTCTCTCTTTTATCATACTAGATATTCTAATTTGTGGAGATTCTATCGCATGAGCTGCAATCAAAGCTTTTTCATTTCCTTTTGCTCCTGCATGTGCCATTCCCCTAAGCGTTCCTAATACTACAATATTATCCTCTGCAATGACCTCTGCTCCGTCATTAACATCTCCTAAAATAGCTACACTACCTTCAAATTCAATTCTTTGTCCTGATCTTAATGAACCTTTGTAATATTTAGTTTCTGATGTTTCAATTTCTTTTTTAAAAGTTTTCTTTATTCCGTGTAGCCCCAAGGTTCTAGGGCTTTCAAAATCAACTTTAACTTTCATTTCTCTTTGTATTAAATCTTGTATGTCATCTATTTCTGCTTTTTTTAATATTTTTCCAGTTACTAATATAGGAGTTTTATCTTCTTTATAAAATCTTTTTAACTCTGGTAACTTTTCATTTAATTCTGCCATTATATCTCTTTTAGTAGCATCTTCTTTTATTCTTAATATGATATTATCTTGTCTTAAAAAAATATTAATATTTCTTGTCATTGTCTTTTCCTTAAAATATATTTAGGTTTTGGCTTCCCTATAACCGCTTCATCCTTCGTATATTTAACGTTTTTATTATATCATGAAGAAAATAAATTGTAAAGAAAAGATGGTAAGTTTTTCTTACCACCTAAATACTCTACCTTACTGTTTGCATATATGAAGTTGCAGTCATGTCTTCTGTAACAGTTCCTGCATTCATTCCTAAGTATTGCTCAAATATTTCTCTTGCAGTAGGCGCTGTATAATTACCATGTTGCCCATTTTTTACATATACTGCAACTGCAATTTCTGGATCATCAAATGGTGCAAAACCAACAAACCACGCATCGGCATTATGATTTGTGTCAGTAGTTGCTGAACCTGTCTTACCTCCTACTTCAATATCAAAATCTCTAAAGTATGAATAAGCTGTTCCAGAGCCATCACTTGTAACACCTCTCATTCCTTCTTTTATTGCTTGATAATTTGTTTCGCTAATACTTATGTCTGACCCACTATTTCCACTTACTTCAAGTTTTTCATTAACATATGAGTTGATTTCATCTCTTGAAACTTCTGTTCCGTCTGCTTTATTTATTGATTTTACAATAGTAACATCAATATTTTTTCCTCCATTTGCTACCATCGCTGTATATTTTGCCATTTGAAGTGGAGTAAATGCATTATTAAGCTGTCCTATAGCTGCCTGAATTGTGTAACCATCAACCCATGGATTCATTGTATCTCTTGAAGCTAAGACACCTGGTTCTTCAGATGGTAATTCTATTCCTGTTTTTTGTCCTAAACCAAATGCTGTAGCAACTTGTGCTAATCTATCAATTCCAGTCCTTCTTCCAGTTTCATAGAAAAAATAGTTACATGATGATTCTATTGCCCTTGTTACATCAAGCCATCCATGTCCTCCTCTTTTCCAACATACCGGTTGATAATCTCTATAATAAGTGTATTTTCCTGTGTCATTTATTTTCGTACTTGTATCTATTGCTCCACTTTCTAAACCTGCTATAGCTGTTACCATTTTAAATGTAGAACCTGGTGGAGCAATTGAAGATATTGCCTTATTTATAAGTGGATGACTTGAATCATTTAAGTAATTATTCCAATTTTCTGTACTAATTCCATCTACAAATAATGATGGATCATAGTTTGGATAGCTTGCCATTGCAAGAATTTCTCCCGTTTTTACATTTATTACTACTGCTGCACCTTCTGATGCTGTTGCTGCACCACTTAGTTCACCTGTTTTCATCATTTCTATATTATTTGCTAATGCATCCTCTGTTATTTTTTGAAGGTCTGCATCTATTGTAAGCATAATATCATTTCCTGCAATTGCTTCTTCCGCTACATATTCATCTGTAACTATACCATCCACAGACATATCTATTTGTTTCACTCCGTCTATTCCTCTTAAGTATTTTTCGAAAACCTGCTCTATACCAGTTTTGCCCGTCACATCATTTTGGTCATATATTTCTTCATTGCCTTTTAATTCATCTTCACTTATTGGACCTACATATCCTAATATATGAGATGCAAGAGTTCCATATGGATAGTAAATAGTTGGCTCCGATGTAGTACTTATACCTGGAAAGCTTGTGCTCATTTCATTTATCTTTGCAAGACTTGCATTACTTATATTAGAAGCTAGTTCAACTGATTTTGTATTACTATATCCATCTTTTTCTATTTCATATCTTAGAATCATAATTTTCAAGGCTTCATCTACATTTTCATTACTTATTTTATATTTTTCCTTAAAATAGTTAAAACATGCTTCTGCATCATACCCTTCATCTAATTTATTAGATTTTTTAAAGGTTTTGGCAGTTTCTTCATTTTCAAAAGCGTATGGATTAACAGTAATTGGGAAGTTATCTACGTATTTGTCTCCATTACCTTCTAGTGTAGTGGCAAGTAGTAATAATGAATTATTTAATGTCTCGTTATCTATTTTTGTTTTATAGATTTCCACATTATATACAAGTTTTGTGGATACAAGTTTTTCTCCACTACTATCTAATATATTTCCTCTTGCTGCTTTTATAGTTGTCTCCCTGGTTAATCTTGTATTTGATTCTTCTCTATATTCTTTACCATTTACTATTTGCAAATTAAATAGCTGAAGCAAAAGGATGATTCCTATTATGTATACAATAGCCATTAAAATATTGTATCTTAATTTATTTTCACTCTTTTTTCCCATTCTTCCTCCAAATTAAAAATATCTAGTAAGAATTTTTTTGCCCTTAAAAGAATCTTCCATATAATAACCTAATTTTCTAATTAATGGATAAAAAATGATTATTAATAATGTATTAAATATAATTTCTACAAATAAAGTAAGTATAAATGTTAGAACTTCAGGTTCTGCACCAGAGACAAATATTTTAACTAGATATGTTGCTACTTCATAAAGTATAGTGCTACCAACTAGCATCAAAATAATCGTTACTCTACTATCTTTTGAAAAATTCTTATCAAAATATTCTCCAAGTAGTCCTATTACTCCTAGGAATACTGATGTAAATCCAATACTGTTTCCTGTTGTAAAATCTAAAATAAGGCCAAATATAATTCCAAATATTCCTCCCATTTTATTTCCCACAAATAAACCTATAAACAAACTTAAAAATATAAATAGGTTTGGCATTATTCCGCCAATATTAAACCAAGAAAAGAAATTAGATTGTAAAAAGTAAATTAAAAAAAACATTAGTAATATAATTATAATAACTTTAAATTTCCTCAATTTTCTCTCCTTTATTGTTCAGTAATAACCAATACTGTTTCTAAATTAGAAAAATCGGTAGATACTTCTATTTCAGCATATCTATCTGCTTCATTTTGTGTATTTACAACTGTTTTTACATTACCCACCAAAATTCCTTTAGGATATATTCCTCCAAGTCCTGAAGTTACCACCTCATCACCTTGGAGTATTGTACTATCTGCCGGAATATATGTTGCTTTTAATATTTCAGTACTATTTAGTGTTCCTTTTAATACAACACTATCCTGAACATTTGAAATATTAGCACTTACATTACTTGCTGTATCTATAATCGTCTGAATTTTTGCTGTATCATTAGTTACTGAAATTACATGTCCTACTAAGCCTGATTCAGAAATGACCGGCATATTTACATTTATTCCATCATCTGTTCCTGCATTTATTACAATTAGTTTATCATAATTACTAAGGCTTCTTTGAATTACATAAGCTGGAACAGTAGTATATGAAGAATATTTATCTTTTAGGTTCACATATTCTTTTAATGTGTTATTTTCTGACTTTAGTATTTCCAGTTCTCTTAATTGTTCCTGCAATTGACTATTTTCATCTTTAAGTTTTTGATTTTCTTCTTTTAGAGTTTGTATATCACTTAATTCTTGTTCGTTTCCAGTAATTTTATTTTTTAAATATATTATTCCATTTTGTATTGGCATAAATAGTTTTCCTACAGCACTTTCCATAGCCCACAAATTTCCAGTACTAATGTTTGAAACAATTACTACTACTATTAAGATAATAATAGTTATAATAATACCTATCATACCAGCTTTATTTTTCATTATAAACCTCTTTTTTCTGTGTTAAGTAAAACACCTTTTAAATTATCTATATTTTCTAAAACTTTTCCTGCACCTATAGCTACGCATTCTAAAGGCGTATCAGCCACATAAGTTTGAACTCCTGTTTTTTGTGAAATTAAGATATCTAAATTTCTAATTTGTGCACCACCACCTGCTAAATATATACCATTTTGAATAATATCTGATGCAAGTTCAGGTGGTGTAACAGATAAAGTACTTATTATTGCTTCCATTATTTCATTTATTGGTTTTTTCATAGCTTCTTCAATATCTTTTGATGAAACTAAAACATTTTTAGGAAGTCCTGTTTCTAAATCTCTTCCTCTAATTTCCTTGGTCATTTCTGATACAAGAGGAAGAGCACATCCTAATTCAATTTTTAATCCTTCTGCTGCCGATAATCCTATTGCAATTCCTTTTTTCTTTTTTAAATATTCAACAATACTTTCATCGATTTCGTTTCCTGCTACTCTAATTGATGTACTTGCTACAACTCCTCCTAAAGATATAACGGCGACTTCTGTAGTTCCTCCACCTATATCTATTATCATATTTCCTACGGGTTCTTTAACATTAAGTCCTGCGCCTATTGCTGCTGCCATTGGTTCTTGTATTAAATAAACTTCTTTTGCATTAGCTTGTAAAAAAGCCTCTTCTATAGCTCTTTTTTCTACTTCTGTTATACCAGATGGAACTCCTACAACAACTCTTGGTTTTCCAGCATTATACTTTTGGCATACTTTTTTTAACATATTTTTTAGCATTAATCCTGTTGCTGTAAAATCAGCAATAACTCCATCTTGCATAGGCCTTACGGCTTTTATATTTTCAGGGGTTCTGCCTAGCATATCCCTTGCTTCTTTTCCAGTTGCCACTATTTCTCCTGTAACTCTATCTAGGGCTACTACTGAAGGCTCCCTTAATACTATTCCTTTTCCTTTTAAAGCAATTAGAATATTGGCTGTTCCCAAATCCATTCCTATATCTTTTGAATTAAAATCAAGTAAATTAAATTTCATTGTTATCTTTCCTCTCTAAAACTATACTATTATACTTCCCATCTCCAATTATGATATGGTCAAGCATTACAACTCCAAGCAATTTTGCACATACCATAACTCTATCTGTAAAATCTTTGTCTTTTTTACTTGCACTAGTATCTCCGCTTGGATGATTATGGATAAGAATAAACTTAGGAACTTGTTCTCTAACAATATCGCTCAAAATTTGAGCAGGTGTAATGGCTATTTCTCTACTATTTCCTACTTTTAAATCATTGATTTTAATTAGTTCATTTTTTGAATTTAACATTAAGACTTTTAAAATTTCTTGTTTTTCAAATCTAAGTTCATCCATAAATAAATCAGCAACATCTTTTGTTGACTTAATTATTTTATTCATCTTTTGAACTGGCACCCTCATTCTTTTAGCAAGTTCAGAAACTGCTTTTATTTGAATAGCTTTTACCCTTCCTATTCCTTTTATTGCTTCTAGTGAATCAATTGATATATCTTCTAAATCTCTTAATTCATTTGTCAAAAGTAATACTCTACTTGCTAATTCTAATGAAGTTGCATCTTTTGTTCCTGTTTTTATAATTATTGCCAATAATTCTGCATTTGATAACTTTTTTGGACCATACATTTGCATTTTTTCATATGGTCTTTCTGATTCTGGCAATTCATTCATTTTTAATGGCATTAAGTTTCCTTTCTGCCCCCACTTATTTAAAATTTTCTATATATAAATATAGCTATTATTATTCCTATAATACTTGAAATATTGATATTAAACATTATTCCAAAAGTTAATTTTACGACTCCTAAGTCCAATGATACTGGGTCTGCTATTCCAAAGGTTTGTCCATATGAAAGCCAACTTAAGAAGCTTACTCCTTGTGTTAATTGACCAATTAGCCCTCCAATAACTAAACCACATAAAATAAATATAATTAGCACTAATGTACTTTTGTCTTTTGCTACCATACTTCCCTCCATTTTTTCTTACGGATATTTCTTTTTTAACATTTGTATTATATATTTTTTTCCATATTTTTTCAAGGTGTTTTTTGTAAAATTTATGTTGTTTTTTATTTATTTTCTTAAAGCTCTTTCCTTTTCAATTTTTTTGTGTTATATTATTATATACTAAAAATGGAGGATTGTATGAAATTTGAAAAATTAAGTGACTATAAATTAAAAATTACATTGTCAAATGAAGAACTTCCTAACAATAATACTGATTTAGATAGCTTTATGTCTGACCCTTCTAGTGCTAGAAAATCGTTTCTCGATATATTAGATAAAGCTAAGGATGAAGTTGGTTTTAATGTTGGTAATAATAAAGTTAGAATAGATGCTAAATACCAAAGTAACGGGAATTTCATATTTACAGTAACTAAGTTAGTTCCTAAAAAGAAATCAGTAAAAAAAGTTAAACCACAAAAAGTTAGTACTAATAGAAAAAACAATTGCTTAATATATAGTTTTGAGGATATTGAACACTTTTTTAATTTTTGTTTCTTTTTAAAAAATCAAAAAATTAATTGTTTAAAAAGCTTTTGCAAGATTACGGAGTTATATAAATTAGATAATAAATATTACTTAGCGTTCAATGAAATTAATAATGAATACAAATATATTGGAAAATTATATTCTGGCATGACAGAATTCGGTACCTATTTTTCAGCACAAGAAGTTATGTTTTTTATGCTAAAAGAACGTGGAGAATTAATTATTGCTAATAATGCGATACAGACTTGTCAAAAGAATTTTAAGTAATTTTCAATTAGGGACGGTCCTTTTTCAGAAATTTTTGCATAATTTCTGAAAAAGGACCGTCCCTAATTGAAAATATTTTATTCCAATATTTCTAATCCTGCAAATTTTGCCATTAATCTCTTATGTCCAGCTTTATCAAATTGAATATCTACTTTCAAGTCGTCCGATTCTTGTTCCAAATTGGTAATAACACCCTCACCAAATTTCTTATGGAAAATTCTTTGTCCAACTTTGTATTTAGACAAATCCACTTCCTTGCTTGATTTTTTCTGGTTAAGATTATTTAGAAAGCTTTCTGCTGTTCTAAATTGGAAATTGCTTTGTATTTTTTCTGGTATATTATTATCAACTTTATATGTTATAACTTTAGAATTACTATAATTATTATATCCCCATTCATATTTAGAATCTTCAAATCTATCATCATCACTTTGTGTATTCATAGCTTCTTCATATCCGTCTAATAAATCTGCTGGAATTTCTTTTACAAATCTTGAAGGTGGATTATAACTTGTTGAACCGAAAATTGTCCTCTTTTTAGCAAATGTCATATATAGATAGTTTCTTGCTCTTGTAATTCCAACATAGAATAGTCTTCTTTCTTCTTCTATGTCTTCCGGATTATCTATTGATTTATGTCCTGGGAATATGCCATCTTCCATACCCACTAAAAATACAACAGGATACTCTAACCCCTTAGCACTATGTAATGTCATAAGTGTTACCATATTATCTGTTTCTTCAATATTATCTGTATCACTAGATAATGAAATACTATTTAAAAATTCATTTAAAGAATTATCTGCTGATTCTTTTTCGAATTCCATTGCTACTGTTAGGAATTCCTCTAAGTTTTCAATTCTACTTTCCGCTTCAATTGTATTCTCATTTTTCAATGCTTGTGTATAACCAGTTTTGTTTAGTGTTTGCTTTATAAGCTCTGATATAGGCACATCCAGTCCTCTAAGTTCTTCAATAACATTTATAAATTCTCTTGTATTATTATATATTCTAGGTATATATTTATCTGCTTGTTTTATAACTTCATACATTGAAATTCCATTTTCAGCAGATATATTTTCTATGTTTTCAATGCTGGTTTTTCCAACACCTCTTTTAGGTTCATTAATAATTCTTTCTAATGAAAGATTGTCTGAAGGATTAGCAATTAATCTTAAATATGCAATAATATCCTTTATTTCCTTTCTTTCGTAGAATTTTAATCCACCAACTATTTTATATGGAATATCCTCTCTTCTTAGAATATCTTCAATTGCTCTTGATTGTGAGTTCATTCTATATAAAACAACAAAATCTGAATATTTGTAATATTCTTCTCGCCTTAATTTATTGATTTCTTGAACTATGAAAGATGCTTCTTCATATTCGTCCTCTCCGCAGAAAACATAGGGTAAGGCACCTTCATCATTTTCAGTCCATAATTTTTTCTCATATTTATTTTCATTATGTTTAATAACTTCGTTTGCAGCTTTTAAAATATTTCCTGTGCATCTATAATTTTGCTCTAATTTAATAATTGTTGTTCCTGGAAAGTCTTTTTCAAAATTCAAAATGTTTGTAATATCTGCTCCTCTAAATCTATAAATAGATTGGTCATTATCACCGACAACTGTTATATTTCCGTATCTTGATGCTAAGATTGAAACAAGCATGAATTGTGATTTATTTGTATCTTGATACTCGTCCACTAGAATATACTTAAACTTTTCTGAATAGTATTCTAATACATCTGCATTATCTGTTAATATATTAATAGTAAAGTTTATAATATCATCAAAATCTATTGCATTATTTTCTCTTAATTTTTTCTGATATAAATGATATACTTTAGCTGTTATTTCTCTTCTATAATCTCCATTTGCTCTTTCTTCATATTTTTCAGGAGTTAGCATATCATTTTTTGCATTACTTATTTCGGATAATATAGACCTTTCTGTAAACAATTTTGGGTCAATATTTAGTTCCTTCATACAATTCTTAATTAGAGTTTTTTGATCAGTTGTATCGAAAATTGCAAATGAATTATCAAACCCTATTCTATCTATAAATTTTCTAAGTATTCTTACACAGATTGAGTGGAATGTTCCAAGCCATATGTCATTTATTGCGTCTCCTACTAATGCTTGCACTCTTTCTTTCATTTCATTTGCAGCTTTATTAGTAAAAGTTATAGCTAAAATATTCCATGGCTTAACATTTTTTTCTTTCATTAAATAGCTAATTTTATATGTTAATACTTTTGTTTTTCCTGAACCTGCTCCTGCTATTACTAGACAAGGTCCTTCTGTTTCCATTACTGCATCTTTTTGTTTAGGGTTTAACTCATTTAATAATTCTTCCATTATGTAGTCCTTTCTTCTAAAACTTTTGTTCGCAAAGAAATTGTACTATATTTTAGTCATCAAGTCAATAAGTTTTTATTAATTTATTTTTAACTAATAAACATTGCAAATAAACCTATAATAAATCCAAGCATATTTCCTATTGCAGTCATTCTTCCATTGTATAATGAATTTGACTCTGGAATTAATTCTCCAGATACTATATAAAGCATTGCTCCTGCTGCAAAGGCAAGGCATATTGCTATTACCTGACTAGAAATATTTCCTACTATCGCTCCTATTAATGCTCCTACTCCAGTAGCAATGCCAGATAGAATTACGCATGTTATAACCTTCCATCTACCCATTCCTCCATTTTTCATAGGAATTGCCATTGAGATTCCTTCTGGTATATCATGCAAGCATATTGCTATTGCTAGTGAAAATCCTAATTCCGTAGATGAATCAAAACCAGAGCCGATTGCTAATCCTTCCGGTATATTATGTAAAGCAAGTCCAATTCCGACTATAATTCCAGTCTTAAGCAATCCTGCTTGTTTAGATGCAATTTTTTGTGTGTTAAATTTACTTTGTACTACACTATCACATATCATCATAATAACAATTCCAAGGATAATTCCTAAAACTGTACTATATATGGACGAAATCTCTATTGCTTCCGGTATCAAGTCAAAACAAATTACTGCTAACATTAGTCCTGATGCAAATGATAATATAAAACTCAAAAATTTATTTGAGTTTTTCTTTAAGAATATTCCTATAATTCCGCCTATTGTTGTTCCTATTGTTCCAAAAAATAAACCTAATAAAGATATTTCAAGCATAATAAAAACTCCTTTTTAGATATTTTATTACCTAAAAAGAAGTTTTATTCTTATTCTTCGTTACCTTTTAATTTTTCTGCTGTGTCGGCTGCTGCTAAGTTATCAATCATTTCATCTAAGTCTCCATTTAAGAAATTATCCATTTGATAAATGCTCATTCCTATTCTATGGTCTGTTATTCTTCCTTGAGGATAATTGTATGTTCTTATTTTTTCGCTTCTTTCAGCACTTCCTATTTGGCTTCTTCTTTCATTTTCTACTTCACTATCTCTTTTTAATTTTTCTTGTTCGTATAATCTTGAACGAAGTAGTTTCATAGCATATTCCCTATTTTGAACTTGAGATCTTTCTGTTTGACATTCTGCTACCATTCCTGTTGGAATATGTATTAATCTTACGGCAGAAGATGTTTTATTAACATGTTGTCCACCAGCTCCTGAAGCTCTAAAAACTTCCATTTTAATATCTGCTGGATTTATTTCAATTTCTACATCCTCAACTTCTGGTAACACTGCAACTGTTGCTGTTGATGTATGAATTCTTCCACTTGCTTCAGTTTCTGGAACTCTTTGAACTCTGTGTACACCACTTTCAAATTTTAGCCTACTATAAGCTCCTTTTCCAGTAATCATAAAAGATATTTCTTTATAACCACCAAGTCCTGTCTCATTTTCGTTTAATACTTCTAATTTCCAATGTTTTCTATCTGCATACATTGAATACATTCTAAATAATGTCCCTGCAAATAATGCTGCTTCCTCTCCACCAGCACCTGCTCTAATTTCACAAATAACGTTTTTATCATCATCTGGGTCTTTTGGAATTAATAATATTTTTAATTCTTCCTCTAATTTAGGTAGAGCTTCTTTTGCATTTAACATTTCTTCTTCTGCTAAATCCTTAAGCTCTTTATCATTCATCATTTCTTTGGCTTCTTCTAAAGTTTTAAGAACCTCTTTATACTCTCTATATTTCATTACAACAGGCTCTAAGTCTGAATGTTCTTTCATATTTTTGCGCCATTCATTTTGATTAGCAATTACATCTGGATCACTAATTCTTACAGTTAACTCTTCATATCTCTTTTCAACTGCATCTAAATTTTCAAACATAAATAACTCTCCTATCTCTATAAATGAACGATTATCTCTCGATATCTTCATTTATCT